>Ga0182030_10007661_pt1 | contig 22485 bp, 22 predicted proteins | sample 812S3MmetaG_FD_121299 | JGI IMG/M metagenome (GOLD analysis project Ga0182030, IMG submission 121299) | Permafrost microbial communities from Stordalen Mire, Sweden - 812S3M metaG (Illumina Assembly) | ecosystem: Environmental > Terrestrial > Soil > Wetlands > Permafrost | place: Sweden... | reverse complement strand
GGGCGGTCCGTCGCCAGTCCATTCGCCGCTGAGGCGGCTTTCCAACTGAGGATGATATGACAACCGCCGATCCACGCCGGCGACCGCCTGGCGGGCCGACACTTTCGCTCTCCATGGTCGGCGCGATTGTCGTCGCCTTGGCGATCGGCGGGCTATTCCAGGAAGTGCGGTGGCGCGGCGGCTTTTCCAGCCTCGTCCCGTCGCCGATCGAATCGAGCGCGCAACAGCTCAAATTGGGCAAGCTCGCTTTCGCCAACGGAAGCGACGCCCTCGCGCTGAACCTGTTCGATCACCTGGCCGCCAAAGACAATCCGGCGGCTCAATATTGGCTCGCCCACATGTCGGAACTCGGCGTCGGCGTGCCCAAGGACATAACGAAAGCGATCTCGCTTTACGCGAAAGCCGCCGCCCAGAATTCGATTCCCGCCGAGGCGAGGCTGGGAGAAATCTATCTGAACGGCGACCTCGCCCCGCCGGATTACGCGAAGGCTTTCGATCTCCTGGGCAAGGCGGCGCGACAGGGCAATCCACGCGCGGCGATGCGGCTCGGTCAGATGTACCGATTCGGACTCGGAACGACGGCCGATCCGATCGAGAGCTACGCCTGGTCGGAAGTGGCGGTCATCGAAGGGCTTGGCTTCGCAAAGGTCGAGCGCGAGGCCGCCTTCGCGTCGATGTCGTCGAGCGACCGAGACAAGGGTGCGGCGCGCGCCAGCGTCCTTCTGGCGGAGATTCAGAAGAAGCCGACCCCTGCCAAGTAGAGTGGATTCTTGCTGTTGCGCGTAAAACGCCGCGCCTGGCGGGCGAGTTGCGGCTCGAAATGACGGCTGAAGCGGCGCGAGGCGCGGCTTCGTGCGCAACGACGTCCTTCGCATGGCGATGAAGAAAGGTTAACGCGCCGGCCACCTGCCATGGGGGCGCCGCGGCGCATGGTGTCGCCATCGAGCGCGGAAGACGATCTTTCCGCTACGGAGACCCGCCATGTCATTTTTCAATCTGAACGACCGCAGCCATCGTCGCCATCGCATGCTCGCCTCCGCCGCCGTCGTGGCGCTGGTCGCCTCCGGCGCGATCGGCGGAATGGTCATGTCCGCTTCCGCGCCCGCAAGCGCCGCCGCGGTGGTGACCTCCGATTTGCAATCTCAGTCGTTGCCGTCGTTCGCCACGGTCGTCGAGCGCGTGAAGCCGGCGGTGGTGTCGGTAAAGGTCGACATCGTGAACGCCGCGGCCAGCGGCGAAGATCTCTCCGGGCAGATGGATAACCTGCCCCCGCAGATCCAGCAGTTCTTCAAGCGGTTCGGCGATCAGAACGGCATGGCGCCGCGTCAGACGGAACCGCAGCGCGCCGTCGCTCTCGGCTCCGGGTTCTTCATCTCCGCCGACGGCTATGTCGTCACCAACAACCATGTCGTCGCCAACGCCAAGACCGTCACCGTGACCACAAACGACGGCAAGACCCTGGACGCCAAGGTGATCGGTACGGACCCCAAGACCGATCTGGCGCTGCTGAAGGTGACCGAGAAAGGCGACTACCCGTTCGTCTCCTTCGCCAAGGAGACGCCGCGGGTCGGCGACTGGGTCGTCGCCGTCGGCAATCCCTACGGTCTCGGGGGCACCGTCACCGCCGGCATCATCTCGGCTGAAGGCCGCGACATCGGCGAAGGACCCTATGACAGCTTCCTGCAGATCGACGCTCCGATCAACAAGGGCAACTCGGGCGGACCGACCTTCAACCTGAAAGGCGAAGTCGTCGGCGTGAACACGGCGATCTTCTCCCCGTCGGGCGGCAGCGTCGGAATCGGCTTCGCCATTCCCGCCAGCACAGTCGACAGCGTCGTCGGCTCGCTCGAACACGGCGGCGTCGTGCAGCGCGGATATCTCGGCGTCATGATTCAGCCGGTCAGCCAGGACATCGCCGACGGGCTCGGGCTCAAGACCGCGAGCGGCGCCTTGGTCGACAAGACCGAGCCTGGTACGCCCGCCGCCGACGCCGGCCTGAAGTCCGGCGACGTGATCACCAAACTCAACGGCCAGTCGATCAAGGACGCCGCGGACCTCACCCGCCTTGTCGCCGCGCTGAAGCCAGGCGACAAGGCGGAGATCGCCTACCTGCGCGACGGCGCCGAGAAGACGGTCAGCCTCACGCTCGCTTCGCAGAAGAACGAGCAGACCGCCAAGGCTGACAGCGCGCCGGACAACGCCGCGCCCATGCTGGGCGTCGAGTTGGCCCCGGCCAACCAGGTGGCGGGCGCCGGCGATCAAGGCGTGGTCATCGTCAATGTCGATCCCAACGGAATGGCGGCAGGCAAGGGTCTCTCGAGCGGCGACGTCATTCTCGATGTCTCCGGCAAGACGGTCTCCCGGCCTGACGAGGTGACCGCCGACATCGCGGTCGCGCGTCATGACGGCAGGAAAGCGGTGCTGATGAGGATCAAGACCGCCGACGGATCGCATTTCGTCGCATTCGAACTGCCGAAGGCCTGACAGGCGAGTTCGGCGCGGCGGGCGCCGTAGCCGGCAAGATTGCCCCGCGCGCGTCGCGCTGGGCGGCCGTTGGGTGGGAGAGACCTTCGGCCGCCCGGTCGTCAACCCCACGACCGCTCTTCGCGGCGTTCAAATTTGACGGTCGCCGAGGACGCCAGAATGCCGAGAAAGAGACAGCGCCCGGAGGACATCGTCGCGAAGCTTCGTCAGGTCGACGCGCTGACCTCGCAGGGCGTCAGCGTCGCCGACGCGCTCCGATCGATCGGACTCACGCAAGTCACCTATCGCAAATGGCAATCCGAATATGGCGGGCTGGTCCGGATGCTCGGCCCGGCCCCGGAATGATCCTTCGCGGGAGCGAAACGCCAAACGCAATTTCAGCTGCGTCGGCGCCGAAGACCCACGAAGTTTCCTGCGCCAGTCAATCGAAGGTCACGGCGCAGGGGCTCGCTCGTCGGCGAGCGGCGCATCGGCCGGTTTCATCATGGCGTCGCGATCGGCGTCGAGTTCGAACCACATCGCGTTGAGAATCGCGAACGCCGCCGCCAAGCCGACGCCGAGAACCCACGAAAAGTACCACATCGACTCTTCTCCGGTTCAGTAGACGCCGTGCGGATCGCGCGTGATTTCCTCCACCGTGACGTGGCCTCGCAGAACGCGAAAAACCCACGCGGTGTAGGCGAGCACGATGGGAACGAAAACGACCGCGGCGACCAGCATCACGCCGAGCGTCAGGCGGCTGCTGGAGGCGTCCCAGACGGTGAGGCTGCTGCTCAGCGACGAAGACGACGGCAGCAGGAACGGAAACATGCTGACGCCCGCAGTCGCGACGATCCCGACGACGGAAGCGGAGGTCGCGAGCCAGGTCACGACAGGCCGCGCCGCCCTGAACAGGAAGAACGCCGCCACGGCTCCAGCGAAGCCGAGCGCCGGCGCCGCCAGCATCCACGGATGCGCGCCATAATTCATCAGCCATGCGCCGGTCTGCGTCACGACCGTCTTGCCGAGCGGATTGGACGGGCCCGCGGGGTCGATCGCAGAAGTTATGACGTAGCCCGGGATGAGGAAGGCGGTCGCCACGCCGGCGAGAGCGAACAGAATGAGGGTGACGATCGCGGCGACGCCTCCAGCCTGCCGCGCGCGGCTCGCGACCGGTTCGCCCGCCTTGACGCCGAGGTAGGCGGCGCCGTGCATCAGCAGCATCGCCAGGCTGACCAGCCCGCACAGCAGGCCGAACGGATTGAGAAGGCCGAGCAGCGTGATTTGGTAGCTCGCGCGCAGGTCTGGATCGAAGGCGAAGGGAACGCCCTGCAGCGCGTTGCCGACGGCGACGCCGAAGATCAGCGCGGGAACCACGCCGCTAATGACCAGCGCCCAATCCCAGATCGAGCGCCAGACCGGATTGTCGATCTTGGAGCGGAAGGTGAAGCCGACCGGCCGGAGGATGAGACTGGCGAGGACTAGGAACATCGCGAGGTAGAAGCCCGAGAAGCTGACGGCGTAAAGCGGCGGCCATGCCGCGAAGATCGCTCCGGCGCCGAGCACCAGCCAAACCTGGTTTCCCTCCCACACCGGCCCGATGGTGTTGATCGCGACCCGCCGTTCGACGTCGCTGCGGCCGACGAACGGCAGCAGCGCCGCGACGCCGAGATCGAAGCCGTCCATGACGGCGAAGCCGATCAGCAACACGCCGAGCAGCAGCCACCAGACGAGGCGAAGGTTTTCGTAGTCGAAGATCATGGCGCGCTCCCAGGAATCATTGAGCGGGTTGCGCGATCGCGTGCGGGTGATCAGGACCGCGATCGTCGGCGACCATCTCGGGCCCGATACGAATGGTTCGCACGATGAGATAGAGATCGACGACCGCCAGGGTGGTGTAGAAGACGATAAAACCGATCAGCGAGAACCAAACGTCGCCCGCCGCGACCGAAGAGTTGGCGAGATAGGTCGGCAGAATCCCTTCGATCGCCCACGGTTGTCGTCCATATTCCGCGACGATCCAGCCGAGCTCGCACGAAATCCACGGCAGCGGCAGGCAAAGCGCCGAAAGCCAGAGAAACCAACGGCGTTGATCGAGCCGGCGCCGGGCGGCGAGCCAGAACGCAGCCGCGAACAGCGCGATGAAGCCGAAGCCCAGCCCGACCATGACGCGGAAGCTCCAGAAAAGCGTCGCGACGGCGGGAACCGTGTCTTGCGCCGCCTGGGCGATCTCGGCGTCGGTGGCGTCGACGACGTTGGGGTCGTAGCGCTTCAGCAGCAACGCGTAGCCGAGATCGGACACGTGGCTCGCCAGCGCCGCCCTGGCGGCCGCGTCGTTGGGATCCTTGTGCAGGGCCTCGATCGCCGCATAGGCCGGGATGCCGTTGCGGATGCGCGTTTGCGCCTCGGCGACGAGGTCGGAGATCCCCGGAACCTGCTGATCGAGCGAACGCGTCGTGATCAACCCCAGGACCCATGGGATTTGCACCCGGTACTCGGTCTCGTGCGTCTTTGCGTCGGGAAGACCGAACAAGGTGAACGCGGCGGGCGCGGGCTCGGTGTTCCACATCGCCTCGACGGCGGCGATCTTCATTTTCTGGTTTGCGCTCGCGGTGTAGCCGCTTTCGTCGCCCAGTACGACCACCGACAAGGCCGAGGCGAGCCCGAAGCTCGCCGCGACGGTCATCGACCGCTTGGCGAACTCGCTATGGCGGCCCTGCAACATATAGATGGCGCTGACCGCAAGCACGAAAACCGCGCCGGTCACGTATCCGGCCGAAACGGTGTGGACGAACTTGTCCTGAGCGACCGGATTGAACAGGACCTCCTTGAACGAGGTCATCTCCATGCGCATGGTCTGGAAGTTGAAGTGCGCGCCGACCGGATGTTGCATCCACGCGTTGGCGACCAGGATCCACAGCGCCGAAAGATTCGAGCCGATCGCGACCATCCAGGTGACCGTGAGATGGCCGACTTTCGACAGTCGATTCCAACCGAAGAAGAACAGCCCGACGAAGGTCGCTTCGAGGAAGAACGCCATCAACCCTTCGATCGCCAGCGGCGCGCCGAAAATGTCGCCGACGTAATGGCTGTAGTAGGCCCAGTTGGTCCCGAACTGGAACTCCATCGTGATTCCGGTGGCGACCCCCATCGCGAAATTGATGCCGAACAGCAGCCCCCAAAACTTGGTCATGTCGCGCCAAACGGCGCGGCCAGTCATGACGTAGACGCTCTCCATGATCGCAATGAGCAGCGACAGACCGAGCGTCAGCGGCACGAAGAGGAAATGATACAATGCGGTCATGCCGAACTGGATGCGCGAAAGCGACACGACATCGATGGCGGACATCGCCGGTCTCCTAACCCTTGAGTTGCGCCGCGGAATTGGCTGGCGCGAATATTTTCGCCGGATCGACGCTTTCGCGATGGCCGACGCCAAAGAACAGCAAGGCGAGCGCGATGATGGCGACGATCTTGATCGCGAATGCGGTCAGGAGGTCCTTCCCCAATCGGCGCCGTTCGCGCGCGGCGCCGATCTTCCGATCGGCGAAAGGAGACGGCGTTGTCATTTGCAGTGCACGCTGTCCCGGAATTGTGAATTTAGCAAGTCGGCCGCGGCGTAGGCGACCAACGGCGAAGCTCGCGATGCCGCGCCGTGCGCAACGGCAAGTGAACCATACGAAACGCGCGGCGATCAGCGGCCGCCATGGCGCGCCAGTTCACCGTCCCCCGGGCCATTGTCTCGACGAACGGCTTCGCGAATCAGCGCTAGGACCCCTGGCTGATTCAGACGCCAATGCGGGTTGTCCACACCGAAGGTCCCGAACAATGGGTCCGAATGAATAGAAAGAGCATCGATATTGGTCCGCTTCCGGCGGTGAGCTGCTCTTGCCCTTGGCGTCATCGAACGGCTGTTTTCCACCCCCAGCATCCGAGCGAGCCCGTCGCCGCTACGTCTGCCGCGCCCCCCACGGTCATTCAGCCGGAGCTAGAGTCGCGTATTGAGATTGGCACGGGAGCGCCGGCGGGACAACGGGCGACTGAGGGAGCGGTTCAAGGCTGCGCAACCGATGGGGCGCAGGGCCAAGGCATGCGGAACCGACGCCGCAACCGGTTCCGACCGCGCAGATCGACGACGAGCGTCCGCCGTCAAAGCCGATTGGCACTCTCTTGTAACGAGTGCCAACGATAGCCATCTAAGCGCGGCGTCAGACTCGCGCCGAGAGCCGGAGCATTTGCCCCGCGCCGGCTGCGTAAGCTGACCGGAAACGGACTCCCATGAAATTTCGCCCGCTGCACGACCGCGTCGTGATCCGTCGCATCGAGGGCGAGGACAAGACCAAAGGCGGCATCCTCATTCCCGACACCGTCAAGGAAAAGCCGCAAGAGGGCGAAGTCGTCGCCGTCGGCCCCGGCGCGCGCGACGAGGCCGGCAAGCTCATCGCGATCGAGGTCAACGCCGGCGATCGCGTGCTGTTCGGCAAATGGTCGGGTTCGGAAGTCAAGATCGACGGCGAAGACCTCCTGATCATGAAAGAATCCGACATCCTCGGCGTGATCGAGGGCGCGACCGCGGCCAAGAAGGCCGCCTGAACGACGCCTGTCCGCTTCTCAAATCATTGGAACAAAAACCATGTCCAGCAAAGACGTCAGATTCTCCACCGATGCGCGCGAGCGCCTGCTGCGCGGCGTCGAAGTCCTCAATAACGCCGTCAAGGTGACCCTCGGTCCCAAGGGGCGCAACGTCATTCTCGACAAGTCCTACGGCGCGCCGCAGATCACCAAGGACGGCGTCACGGTGGCGAAGGAAATCGAACTCGCCGACAAATTCGAGAACATGGGCGCACAGATGGTGCGCGAAGTGGCCTCCAAGACCAATGATCTCGCCGGCGACGGCACGACGACGGCCACGGTCCTGGCCGCGTCGATCATGCGCGAAGGCCTCAAGCTGGTCGCCGCCGGCATGAACCCGATGGACTTGAAGCGCGGCGTCGACATCGCCGTGACCGCAGTGGTCAAAGACATCGAGCGCCGCGCCAAGAAAGTGCAGTCCTCGGAGGAGATCGCCCAGGTCGGCACAATCGCCGCCAATGGCGACAAGTCGATCGGCGAAATGATCGCCAGGGCGATGAAGAAGGTCGGCGCCGAGGGCGTCATCTCCATCGAGGAAGCCAAAACCGCCGAAACCGAACTCGATGTCGTCGAGGGCATGCAGTTCGATCGCGGCTATCTCTCGCCTTACTTCGTCACCAACGCCGAGAAGATGATCGTCGAACTGGAGGATCCCTACATCCTCGTTCACGAGAAGAAGCTCTCGTCGCTGCAGGCGATGCTGCCGCTGCTCGAGGCGGTCGTCCAGGCCGGCAAGCCGCTGCTGATCATCGCCGAAGACATCGACGGCGAGGCGCTGGCGACCCTGGTCGTCAACAAGCTGCGCGGCGGCCTCAAGGTCGCGGCGGTCAAGGCGCCCGGGTTCGGCGACCGACGCAAAGCCATGCTCGAGGACATCGCGATTCTCAGCGCGGGCGACGTCATCGCCGAGGACCTCGGCGTCAAGCTCGAAAAGGTGACGCTCGACATGCTGGGGCGGGCCAAGCGCGTCCGCATCGACAAGGACGCCACGACGATCATCGACGGGGCCGGCAAGAAGTCCGACATCGAAGCGCGCATCGCTCAAATCAAGTCGCAGATCGAAGACACGACCTCCGACTACGACAAGGAGAAACTTCAAGAGCGCCTGGCCAAACTGTCGGGCGGCGTCGCGATCATCCGCGTCGGCGGCTCCACCGAGGTCGAGGTCAAGGAGAAGAAGGATCGCGTCGACGACGCGGTCAACGCCACCAAGGCCGCGGTCGCAGAAGGCGTCGTCGCCGGGGGCGGCGTGGCGCTGCTGCGCGCCAAGGGTTCCGTCGGCAAACTCAGCGACGAAAACCCGGACATCCAGTCGGGCATCGACATCGTGCTGAAGGCGCTCGAAGCGCCGATCCGCCAGATCGTCGAGAATTCGGGCGGCGAAGGTTCGATCGTCGTCGGCAAGATCCTCGCCGAGAAATCGCAGACTTACGGCTACGACGCCCAGACCGAGCAATTTGTCGACATGCTCGCCGCAGGTATTCTCGATCCCGCCAAGGTGGTTCGCATCGCGCTGCAGGACGCGGCGTCGGTCGCCGGCCTGATGATCACGACCGAGGCCATGGTCGCGGAAAGGCCGAGAAGCGAGGCGGCAGCCGCGCCGGGCGGCGGCATGGGCGGCATGGGCGGGATGGATTACTGACCGCCTGACGGGCTCGGCGTGAAAACGCGAGCGGCGCGCCAAGCCGGCGGGTCGCTCGTCAATAGCGGCGGGGAACTGCGCTCCCGGCGTCGCCGTCCGACCGCGCGCTCTCGAACGCGAAAATGGGCGTAGACGCCGGCCGCGCGATGAACGGCGCACGCCGCCGCGCTGAAGACCTCGCTCGAGCGTGAGGCGGGGGACGGCGATTGGCGCTGGCGGTCCTTCTTCGACGACGGCGAACCGCCTGGCTCGGCGGCGAACGAGGAGCGCCGTATCAATTCGATCGCGCAGGCAGTGGCCGCGCTGTCTGGCGCTGCGCCGCCGGAGCGAATTAAACGCGCGACGGCGCCAGTGGAGCGCGAACGGAACCGGCGCGACGACGGCCTAGCGCTGCTGTTTGCGCCGCCCTTCGACAGGGCCGCCCGGGATCCCGGCTACGTCAAGAGCTGTCCGCCGGGCGTGCGCGAGGACGGCGGACTTTACACGCGCGCCGCGACCTGGTCGGCGATGGCCTTCGCCCCGCTCGGCGTCGGCGACATGGCGTTCGGCCCGTTCTCGCTTCTCAACCCCATCAACCGCGCGCGCAGCCGCGCCGACGCGCGGCGGCTGGACGTGGTGCGCTCGATCAGCGGATTGGCTGCAGCGCGCAGGCGTCGAGAGCAGACTCGGGCTGCGTATCCGCGGCGCCTTCCTGCATCTCGACCCCTGCACTCCCAAGGCGTGGACGACGTTCGAGATGAGCGTGCGGCGACCATCGGCGCGCTACGAGATCGTCGTCGACAATCCGGCCGGGGTCAGCCGGGGCGTCCGGTTCGCAGAGATCGCTGGCGTTGAAATCCCCGAGCGGCCGCTGCGACTGCGCATGGTCGACGACGGCGCCGTCCACCGCGTTCGCGTCGCCTCAGGCTGAGACGCGCCGCTGGCGCTGCGCGTTCGACGGCGGCTTCTCGCTACGCGCCGACGCGGGACGGAGATTCTGTGTGGGCGCCGGCCGCGCCACATCCGCAGTCGACCCGCCGCGCCATTCCGCCGGCGAACCCGGCAAATCACCGGACACTTCGACCGGGGCCGAATCCTCCGCGTGACGAAGCTCCTTGCTGGAGAACCGCAGGTCAAGGAGCCTGCCGTCATCGGTGAGGAGTTGAACGCCGAGCCTGCCGAAAACGATCTTGAGGTCGGAGGGAGAGAGGCTGATCTCTCCGGAACTCACGACGGTTCCCCCCTGCCTGCTGAATCCCTCGAAGTCGTACGAGGCGCGGGCGACTGCCTCGCCGTCACGCTTCAACCACCCGCTGCCGGAAATTCGACCTAGATATTGCATAATTGAACTCGCTTTCGTTGCGGCGCGTCCAGCGCGCCGCGGGAACCCGTTTCGGAGCCCGCGACGGGTCCCGTTCGGATCGACCATCACCCCCCGGTCGAGGCTGGCTGTGCGAGCGGGCGGCGACGCGCCCGCGGCTCAGCCCTTTCGCTTTGGCGGACTGGTCGCGATCGATCCGCTCTTCGGGGCGAACGGCGAGGTCTGCGCTGCTACGGTCGGCTTCGGCGCCTTCGGCTTGCGCGCTTCCTTATTGCCGTGTCGCTGGGACTTGGCCATTTCTGTCTCCTATTGGCGGCGCCCGGCGCCGCAGGTCTGAAAAAATGCGATTCTCTCCGCGCCGGGAGTCGGCGGCAGGCGGCGGAGAGCGGCGCAAAAATCGAACCTTGCGCCTCGGTCGAGCAGCCATCGACGCCCGCCATTCGGCAGGCGCGGCCGCGAATTATCCGCGCACCGAACTTCCTTAGATACATTGATAGTCGTTGCGATGAAAAAAAGATAGGAAAATTGCCCAAGCCCAGATGTAGACTGGGATTTCCAGACGATTTATCTGAGCAGAAGCCGTTGGCTATCTATGAAATTCTGGGATCGACACTATCTTTGATTGAAACGATCGGCGGCGCGACTGCGGCGGTGGAAACATCGTTCGGCCGGCGGAACGCTTCTTTCGTCTCGGTTCGTGAAGAGGCGGTTGTGGAACGGCCTGCGTCCGATCGGAGCGAGGATCTGCCGATGATTGCGCTCGAGATCCATCATCGGACGAGCTATCGCTATCGCGGGCTGGTCAGTCTCGGGCCGCATCGGCTGATGCTTCGCCCGCGCGAGGGCCGAGACTTGCGGTTGATTTCGAGCGCCGTGACGGTTGCGCCGGAGGCGCAGGTCACGTGGGCGCACGACGTCTTCGGCAATTCTGTCGCCACCGCCGCGTTTCAAGGCGTGACCGACAGCCTGGTGATCGACAGCGTCGCAAAGCTCGAGCTTTACAGCCCCGAATGGCCGATCTTCGACATCGCGGCCTCGGCGATCGTCTATCCCTTTCGCTATTCGGACGACGAATGGACAGACCTCGGCGCGCTGACCATCCAGCAGTATCCGGACCCCGCCGGACGGCTGGCAAAGTGGGCGCGGGCGTTCGTCAGCGGCGATCGTACGGACACGCTGGCGCTGCTCAAGGACCTCAGCTACGGCGTGGCCGGATGGATCGCCTACCAGAGCCGCGAAGACGAGGGTTCGCAATCGCCGCTGGAGACGCTGGATCGCGGCTGGGGCGCGTGCCGGGACTTCGCCGTGCTGTTCGTCGAAGCGGCGCGCTGCCTTGGCTTCGGCGCGAGAATCGTCTCGGGCTATCTCTTCAACCCCGATCAGAGTCTGACGGGATCCGCCGACGCCGGATCGACCCACGCCTGGGGCGAGGTGTTCGTCTCCGGCGCGGGCTGGATCAGTTTCGATCCGACCAACCGCAGCGTCGGCGGCGCCAACCTCGTTCCCGTCGCCGTCGCGCGCAACATCCGGCAGGCGATGCCGGTCGTCGGCAGCTTCTTCGGAAGCGGCGCCGCTCTCAGCGCGATGGAGGTGGAAGTCGAGGTTGCCTTCAGCGCCTCGCCCGCCAGGGAGTCGTGATCGCGAAACGACGGCGAGCGCCGGCGACGCGACCGACGGAACGCATCGCTTGCGAATCTGCCCGGGCGCGCGGGCGCGCCCGGTCTCGACGAGCAACAGGGCTGACGTCATGACCCATACCGCGATAACCCCTCTTCTTGGCCGCCAGTTCGACGGTTTCCTGTTCGCGTCGGTCGGCGAGGAGCGAAATGGAACGGCGCTGAGCGTCCTTTCGGCGCTGGCCCGGTTCGACGTCGATCCCTGGCAGGAGGCCGTCAGCCTGGCGAGCATGCCCAGGGAAAGGGCGACGGAGCGGCTGACGATGCTGATTGCGGCGACGACGATCGCCTTCGCGCCAGGTCCGTCCGCGGCGGCGACGGCCGCTCGCCTGATTGCGCTCCTACCGCAAGCGCGGAGTTCCAGGGTCGCGGCTCCCGGGGCGCCGGTCATGGCCGCCGCCGTTAGCCCTCGACGGATCTTCATGACGCTGGGCGTTCTCGCTCTCCTGCTGACCGCCTATTTTTTCCTTGCGGCCCGTTCTTCCCCTGGAGGCGACGCCGGCCCGGCCGTCACGTCGAGCGAGGCTTCTGCGCCGCGCTAGACCCGAGGCCTGGTCGGCGCGCGCCGGTTCAATGCAGATAGCCGCCCCCGTCGCAGACGATCGTCTGTCCGGTGATCATTTCGGCGTCGTCGCTGGCGAGGAACGCGACGAGAGCCGCCACGTGCTCCGGCGTGACCCGTCGCTTGATCGCCTGGATGCCGACCATGCGGTCGAAGGCCGCCTCGTCCGAGTTCGCGCGCGTTCCGGGCGTCGCGATCATGCCCGGCGCCACGGCGTTGACGGTGATCGCGTGCTCGCCGGCTTCGCGCGCCAGCACCCGCACGAAGCCCATCGCGGCCGCCTTGGATTCCACGTAGCCCGACATTCCGGGATTGCCCATGAGCGCGGTTCGCGATCCGACGACGACGATCCGGCCGTGGCGGCTCGACGTGATCAGCGGATAGATCGCCTTGGTCAGGGCGAAGACGCCGACATAGTTGATCTTCACGAACCGCTCGATCTCTTCGCGGGTTCGACTGCGCCAGGGCCGCCGGTCGGTCAGGATTCCGGCGCTGTTGACCAGGATGTCGACCCGGCCGCGGCGTGCGCGGAGGGCTTCGACCGCCGCGTCGATCTGCGCGTCGTCGGCGACGTCGCAGACGCCGCACGCAGCCGTGCCGCCAGCCTCGGCGATTTCTGCGCAGGTCGGGCCCGCGTCGTTCTGGTCGAGGATTTCGACGATTGCGCCTTCAGCGGCGAGCCGCAACGCGATCGCTCGTCCGATGCCGGAAGCGCCGCCGGACACGACGGCGATCCTTTCGCCGAGGCGCTGCGCCGGATTCGCCATGGGTTCTATCCCTTCCAACGCCCTGGCGGCGTCAGACCGTCCTTCAGCGTTTCGCTGATGAACGCAATCGCCGACGGATCGACGCCGTTGAGCCCGGCGACGTGGAGCGAAGCGACGTCGCCGATCATCATCAGGTCCATCGCCGCGGCGAGCGGGCAACCGCCCGCGCCGCGCACCGTGTGGACCGCGGTCTTGCCGGCCAGATAATCGGCGAGCTGATCGATGCGGCGGCTGACGCGAGCATCCTCGAAGTCGTGCCTGAGCAGGACGACCGCGTCCGTCCACGGCGCCCGTCCGATCGCGCAATCCCAGCCGACGGCCTCGTTGTGACTCGCATTGGGTTGCTCGGAAAACCAGGCCGGCTGCTTGGCGTTCTGGTTGAGCTGGGCCTTCCACCGCTCGGCGGCCACGGCGCCGAAGGCGTCGTCCCCCTGGATCAGAACGGGACGGCCCGCCAGCAGCGGCGCCAGCCGGCTCACCGGATTGTCGGCCTGCAGAAGCTCGGCGCGCCGCCGCCTGAGTTGCGCCGCCGCGATCTCGATCCAGGCCCTCGCGCCGGGCAACAGGCCGATGTCTTCGAGGATCGCGCACTGCGCCGCGACGATGAACCCCAATGCGGCGCGCGCCGGCTGAATCTCCGCCGGAATGCGCACGAACGGCGCGTTGCAATCCTCGGCCAGCGCGGCGAGCCAGCCGCCGACGGTGACGACGACGAGACGCGCGCCGCGCGCAATCGCGGCCGCCGCGGCGTGATTGACTTCGTCGGTGTCGCCCGACCCCGAGATCGCAAAGACGAGCGAGCGCGCGCCGACGCAGGCGGGCGCGCGATACGAGCTTTCGACCAGGATCGGGACCGGAACGACGGCGCCGGCGAGCGCGCGCACGAGGGCGCCGGCCGTTCTGCCGGCCCCCATCCCGAAGACGACGATATTCTGAACTTCGGCCAGTTCCGGCAGACCAGGCAGGCCGCGAACGGCCTCGGCCGCAAGGGCCATGTGTTCGGGGACCGCCGTCGCCAGCGCAAGGAGCGGGTGAGAATGGCCAGGCGCGCTCATCGCCGCGGCGCCCCCGGCGGCGCCGACAGCCGGCCGCCATCCTGCAGGATGGTCTGGCCGGTCACATAGGTGTTGGCGTCGGAGCTCAGGAAGCCGATCAGGGCGGCGACCTCCTCGGTCGAGCCGATCCGGCCGAGCGGAACGGTCGCGGCGTAGCGTTCGACTGCCGAGGGATCGTCGGGCCATTGGGGATTTTCGAACTTGCCCGGCGCGACGGCGTTGACGAGCACCTGGAAGGCGCCGAGTTCCGCCGCCAGAAGGCGAGGCAGCGCCGCGATCGCAGCCTTGGTCACGGAATACGACAACGCGGCGGTCGGCGACGCCGAAAGACCAGCGGCGGACGAGACGAGCACGATCCGCCCGGCGCCGGCCCTCTTCATATAGGGCAGGACGGTCTGGACGGCGAAGACGAACGACGTGAGGTTGACGTCGAGCGCGCGTCGCCAATCGGCAAGATCGAGATCGCCCAGGCGCGGCGTTTGTCCGGCCTGCCGGCCAGCGGTCCCGTGCAGGAGGACGAGCGACGGGCTGCCCTCCCAGAGCGCGGGCGGAAGCGCGCCCAGCGCGGATGCGAGATCGTCCGGCGCCGTGAGGTCGACTGCGATCGCCGTGACGCCGGCGCCGCGCGCAGCGGGTTCGTGGGCGCGTTGGGCAAGGGCCTGCGCGGCGCAATCGACGAGAACCAGGTTCACCCCCGGCCGCGACCACCACAGGGCGACCGCGCGCCCGAGATGGCCGGCGGCGCCCGTCACGATAATGGTCTTCACCGGCTTCATTTTGGCGAGTCGCGTCCTCTCACGCCGGTTCGCAACGCTCGACCGACGCCAGTCGACCCAGCAGCTCGAGACAATCGGGGAACGAGACGCTGACCCGTTCCCAACCCCACAGCGTCGTCGGCGCCGGCAGCAGGCTCGCCAGCGTCATCGCGGCGAAGATGACCCGGTGATCGGGCGGCAGACGCAGCGACCCCGGGCTTGCGAGGCGCGATTCTTCGATCGACCAGCCGTCGGCGCGCGCGTCGATCCTGACGCCGAAGGCGCGGAGAACCGCCGCTGTGGTCGCGATCCGATCGGTGTCCTTGTCCTTCAGTTCGCCTGCATCGCGGATGACGGTGCGGCCGCTGGCGCGCGCGGCCACCGCCGCCAGCAGCGGCAGCTCGTCGATCAGGCTCTGCACGAATGCGTCGCCGGCGACTTCGACGCCGCGAAGCTCACGGCCAGACTCGACGGTCACCACGCCCACCGGCTCGCCGCCCTCGCTCCCCGTGGTCGCGATCTCGATCGCCGCGCCCATTTCGATGAGCGCGCTCAGGAAGCCGGTCCGAGTCGGGTTGACGCCGACCCCCTCGATTGTCAGCCGCCGGGGGATCGGGCTCGCCACGACGCAGGCGATCGGCAAAGCGGCGCTCGAAATGTCGCCCGGAACCGTGAGATCGAAGGCCGGCAGCCGCTCGGGCGGCGTCAATCGAACGCGCCGCTCCGCGTCCTCGATCGCAACCCCGAGATGACGCAACAGGCGCTCGGTGTGGTCCCGGGCGCGGACGCGGCGGTTGATCGCGCTCGGCGCCGCGCCCTGCAATCCCGCAAACAGCAACGCGGAGACGGGCTGGGCGCTGAACACGCCGACGTCATGGGAGATCGCCGTCAACTGCGCGCCGCGGATGCGCAACGGCAGTCGGCCGCGCTCGCCGGCATAAGCGATGTCGGCGCCCGCGCGCACGAGCGGGTCGACCACCCAATCCATCGGACGGCGGCGCAAGAGCGCATTGCCGTCGACCCGGAATTCTCCGGCGCCGCCAGCGAGCAGACCGATGAGAATGCGCGCGGTGGTGGCCGAGTTTCCGACGTCGAGCGCTGCCCCGCCCGCCGGCGCCGCCAAGCCGCGCAGGCCGCGGCCGGCGACGACGTAGCTGCTGTCGGCCGCCTCCCAGACGTCGACGCCGAGCTGCCGCAGGACGGCGAGATTGCACTGGAGGTCGTCCGACGCCGGAACGTTGCGCACCGAGCTGGTTCCTTGCGCGAGCGCGGCGGCGAACATCGCGCGCTGGCTGATCGACTTGTCGCCGCGGGGGCGAAAGACGACGTCGTCTCGGCGCGACTCGTCGAGCGAAATCCGGATGGCGGTCTCGGCCGGCGCGGCGCGGCGATCCTCGTCGGCGACCGGCCGGTGGTTCGCCATGCGGCTGATGACCTCGGCGTCGCTCAACAGCGCGTCGGGTTCGTCATAGGCGACCGGCGCCGTTGGCGCGCGCTGCGGCGTCGCCTTGACGAAGGCGGCGTAGCGAAACCGCTTCCGCTGCAGGCCGAGGTTGGTCTCGGGCTGGAATGCGGCCGGCCGGCTTTCGATCAGGCCGAGCTCCTCGGCGACCCGCAGGATCTCGCGCCCTGCGGCGGTGCGCGCCATCGTCATCGACTGCCGGGGCGGCCGCGCGCCGGTCTGGCTGCTGGCGTAGATGTTCGGATCGCCGTCGGAAATCGAGACGTCCGCCAGGCCCGACCACCAGTCGCCGCAGGCCAGGCACCTGTGGGTCTTGAATCGCTTGAATTCGTCGACGAGTTCGAAGAACGGCAACGCGTGGCGCTTCCCGTCGCGCGTCGTCACCGCGAACTCGCCCGGATATTCGCCGTCGCGGTAGCGCATTTCGCGGACGTCGCCGAGGGCGACGCCGAGCTTCTCCGTGATCAGATGCTCCGTTCCCTCTCGCTTGGTGTTGGAGGCGCAGGCGATCTCCAGCGTCAGCACGACCTTCTCGGCGACCGTGGGAACGGGAGCGAGGTTCTTCATCTTGGCGATCGCCTGGACCTCGCACGGCACGCCGACGACCGCCACCCGGGCGAAGCGCGGGTCGCGGAGGGTCTGCAGATTGGGCGTGATGCAGTAGCTCGTCTGCGCGCAGTTCAGCAGCTCTTCCTCGTCGTCGGTGATCAGCGCGGCCGGCGCCCATGGCCGCTCCCGATCCCGTCCAACCACCACGACGGCGTCGACCAGACGGGAGCGGAGCGCCGCAAGCAGGAGGGAGCTGCCGGCGCCGCCGGCGGCCGCCCGGCTGAGCACCCGCGGCTCGACGGAGGCGACCAGCAGCGATTGCTCGAAAATGCCGGTCCACCGTTCCGCCGGCGTTCGCGTTCGGCCGAAGATCCGCGTCTCCGATCGCGGGGTATCAGGATCGCGCCCGGGGCAGACGTCCAGGCACAGGTTGCAATCGCCGCAATCGATCGATCCGACGTCGATGGCGGGCAGCGGCGCCCCGTCGTCCCCAATGGCCAGCCAGCCCGGCGGACAGACGGCCGCGCATGCGCCGCAGCGCGCACACATCTCCGGATCAAGGATTTCCCGTTTCAGGTCAGCAAACGGCATGCTGCGTCCGTGAATTAAGCGTCGCCCACTGCGGCGCATCGCCGAAACGACGCTTCCCCGGTTTCGCGCCGTCGCATCCCGTTTACGGAGGTCGTCGCCAAGCCGCTCGCCGACGATGCACCGCATCCCTATGGTGGCGCAAGCCGAACGGAGAACCTGCGGACGCAAAGATGGAAACGACGGATGATCGCGAGGCCCTCGTCCTGCTCATGCGGGGGTTTCAGATTTCACGGACGATCCGGCTGGCCGCCGACCTGCGGATCGCCAACCGGATCGAGCCCGACGGCGGCCGCGACGTCCACGACCTCGCGGCGGAATGCTCGGTTCAGGGCGAACCGCTGCTGCGCTGCCTGCGCGCGCTGGCGTCGTTCGGGATCTTCCGCGTCGGCGCCGACGGGCGCGTCGCCCATTCGCCCCGTTCGCTCCTCCTGCGCTCCGACGCAGAGGGAAGCCTCCACGCCGCCGCCCGCTTCTACACCGCCCCCGGCGCGTGGCGGGCGTGGGAGGCGCTGGACGAGGCGCTGGTCGGCCGGGTTCCCCACGAAGCCGCCTGGGGCGCCAGCCGCTTCGAATATCTCAGCCGACACCCGGACGAGGCGCGCCGGTTCGATCAGTACATGGCGGAGGTTCCCGATCGCCATCACGAGGCGATCGCAGAGGCCTACGACTTTTCCGGCTGTCGGACGGCGGTCGACGTCGGCGGCGGCCGCGGCGAAACGGTGAGGCGCATCCTCGTCCGCTATCCGGCGACAACCGCGATCGTGCTTGATCGGGCCGACGTGATCGCGGCGATCCCCGCCGCGCTGCTGCTTGGCGGCCGCATCCGCCCGCAGGCGGGTGACTTCTTCGACCAGGTTCCCGCGGGCGCCGACCTCTATCTTCTCGTCCGCGTGCTGCACGACTGCTCCGACGCCGATTGTCGGCGCGTCCTGCAATGCTGCCGGCAGGCGATGGCGCCGGGCGCGCGTCTGCTGATCGGCGAGCAGATTCTCGACCCCGACCCGGCGCGGGGCGCCCCGGCGAGCTACCTGATCGACCTGCAGATGATGGCGATGTTCGGATCGGCCCGGGAGCGGCTGCAGGCCGAGTTTCAGGATCTGCTCGGCGCAGCCGGATTCCGCTTTCTCCGGACGGTCGCCACCGCGTCCTCCATCGCGATCATCGAGGCCGAGCCGGCGTGACGCCTGGGCGGCGGCGCGGCGCGGCTGGGGTTCATGCTCCGCCTGGACGCTGCGCCGCTGCCGCCGGTTGACCGAAATCATGGCCAAAAACGCCAGCAGGAATCGTATCGGCGGCGAGGAACCGCATGTGTCGCGCCGCCAGACGGGCGCGAAACCAGGAGGCATGACCTGAAATGACCGACCGCAAGATGACGATGGGCGTGATCGTCGGCAATCGCAATTTCTTCCCCGCCCTGCTCGCCAAGTCGGGGCGCGAGGACATCATCAGGGTTCTCGCCGACAAGGGCTACGACTCGGTCGTGCTGACGCCCGAGGACACGCGCTTCGGCGTGGTCGAGACCTTCGAGGACGCGAAGAAATGCGCGGCGCTGTTCAAAGCCAACCGCGACCGCATCGACGGCGTCATCGTCACCCTGCCCAACTTCGGCGACGAGCGCGCGATCGCCAACACGCTGCGCCTCGCCGATCTCGGCGTTCCGGTGCTGGTGCAGGCGACGCCCGACGCCGCCGACAAGCTGACGATCCAGCACCGGCGCGACAGCTTCTGCGGCAAGATGTCGGCCTGCAACAACCTGCGCCAGTACGGCATTCGCTACACGCTGACGAAGCTTCACACCGAGAGCCTCGACTCGCCGGAATTCGCCGACGACCTCGATGCGTTCGCCGCGACCTGCCGGGTCGTCAAAGGGCTCAGAAACCTGCGGGTCGGCTCGATCGGCGCGCGCCCCGCCGCCTTCAACACCGTCCGCTTCAGCGAGAAGCTGCTCGAGGCGAACGGCATCTCGATCGAGACCGTCGATCTTTCCGAGATCATCGGCCGCATCGGCAAGCTCGCCGACGACCACCCCGGGGTGAAGGCCAAGCTCGACGAGATCCGCGCCTATGCGCCGACAACCGGGATTCCCGAGTCCTCGCTCACCAAGATGGCCAAGCTCGGCTTCGTCGTCGCCGACTGGATGCGGGAGACCGAGGTCGCCATCAGCGCGGTGCAGTGCTGGACGGCGATCGAGGAATATTTCGGCGTCGTGCCCTGCACCGTGATGAGCATGATGAGCAACGACCTGATGTCGAGCGCCTGCGAGGTCGACATCTGCGGCGCGATCGCGATGCATGCGCTGGCGCTCGCCTCGCAGACGCCGAGCGCGCTGCTCGACTGGAACAACAACTATGGCGACGACCCCAACAAGGCCGTGTGCTTCCATTGCAGCAACCTGCCCAAGCATTTCTTCGCCAAGACGCGGATGGACTACCAGGAGATCCTCGCCAGCACGGTGAGCAAGGAGAGGACCTACGGCACGCTGGTGGGCACGGTGCGACCGAGCGTGATGAGCTTCGCCCGCTTCTCGACCGACGACGTCTCGGGCAGGATGCGCGGCTACGTCGGCGGCGGCGCCTTCACCGACGATCCGATCGAGACCTTCGGCGGCATCGGCGTGGTGGCCATTCCCGAGCTGCAGCGGCTGCTGCGCTACATCTGCGAGAACGGCTTCGAGCACCACGTCGCCGCCAACCTGTCGAATTCGGCGGACGCCGTGCACGAGGCGGCCTCGCGCTATCTCGGCTGGGACATGTACCGGCACGGCGCGGCGGTTTAGGCCGGGGCCTGTTCAACTCGATTCGCCGCCCGCCTGCGGTTCGACTTGCGCAGGCGGGCGTCGTTTGGTCGCCTTCTCGCGGACGCTCTTGTCGGTTTTCTCCTACTGGTCGACTCGGGGCTGCGCTGATTGAGGTTGACCCTGGCTTCCTAGCTGGGGTCCTCCAGCCGCCAAGTTCGAGCCGATCCCGACGTTGTTCTGCGTCGAGGACATATTCTTGAGAATGCCGCGCGCGTCGAACACAAACGTCACGGCGCTCGAAGACGTGTCATAGCCGGAAACAAGCGGGCCGATATACGGAATGAAATCTTGTGGTCGGGCCGAGGCGGCGGAATAGGAATAATTGGCGGTTCGTGAGCCGTCAGAAGACAGAGAACTCGAAGTCGGAGGGCCGAGCTGTCCAATCACGTCGGCATAGGTGGATTTGCCGACCTTGAAACTCTGGGCCTGTTCGTCTGAGACCTTTACGCCGCTTGCCATGCATCCCGTCAGCACGCACGAGGCGACAAAGATCCAAGCGAAAATATTGCGAACCATGTGCTTCCCCAAGAGCTGCGTACGCCCGCCCTGGTGCGAATGGTTCCACACTTTTTGCAGATTGAACAGACGTCTTGCATCAGTTGTGACGACACAATACTTTCAGTTTCTAACAAAACAAGCTAATATATACCGTAGAGTTTGTAACCACTTGAGCACGGGGCGTATGAATACGGACGTTTATGAGGAAGTCGGAGAGACCGGCTGCCTCAACTGTCCGGCTAAAACTCCGCTGGTAGAGATGCGTACGTTATTCTCGTCATCGCTCCAAGAACCTCTGACAGAGTGGCAGTCGGCGAACACGTCTGTTCTTTTGCCGCGGATTCGCGTCATTGAATTCGGAGCCGACCAGATTGACGTCGGTGGGAGTGGAATCGGGCGGCAATCGCTCGTCATGCGTCGCGATGCCGCAATCAACAGGTTGCGTCCCCGTCAACGCTCGGGGCCAAGACCGGGGCGCACGTCGACGCCGGTCGCGGTCGCGACATTCGGCCTCTCGAAAGCGTCGCCTGTCACTGGGCGCTTCATGCACGACAGAGTCTGAAGCGAAGCTGCTAAAAGCCTGACCTGAAAATCCAAGGCGGACGGTCTCTTGGCGCTTGTAGCTGGGGTCGCCGACCGCGGTGGGCGCGTAAGCGCCTCACATGAAGGGCCGCAGCGGCTGAACGGGCCGCGGTCAGCGACTTACGGCTACAGCCGCAGCGCATTTCGAATTGGGCGCCGAGGCCGGGGCCCGCTCAACTCGGTTCGCCGCCCGCCTGCGGCTCGACTTGCACAGGCGGGCGGGCAAGATTTGCTTCTTGCCTCGGGACGCCAGCCCTCGGATTAGATTGGACTGCTGTGTTGCGTGAATTAAGCCCGTCGTCCGCAATCCGAGGCTTTGTGGTATTACGGGCTTCGCTGGAGGTGCGACGCCCATTTTGAATCCGTCGAGCCCAATAGACGATCGGCGAGCGTGGGCGAGAATTCGATGGTCAAGAATATGAGCGTTAAGCGCGACGACATGTCCGTTAGCTACCGCGACAGAGCCGCTTACACGTTGACTGAGGCGGCTCGATACCTGCGACTGCCGACCGCGACGCTGCGATCGTGGGTGCTTGGTCGCGAATATCCCACCACCGAGGGCGGCGCGCAGTTCCCGCCACTCATTAGGCCCTCATCGCTCCAGCCGTCGTTGCTTTCGTTTTCCAACCTCGTTGAGGCGCATGTGCTGCGCTCACTGAGAACCGAGCATGGCGTCTCAGTCAAAGACCTCCGCACGGCGTTGAGCTTTGCACAGCAAACTTTGGGGATCGACCGGCTGCTCCTTCGACAGGAACTCAGAACCGAAGCGGGAAAGGTCTTTCTTGATCGCTACGGAGAATTGATCGACCTCTCGGCATCCGGTCAACTGGCAATGCGCAGGTTTCTCGAGGAGCACTTAAAGCGAGTTGACTGGGATGAGACGAGTTTCCCGGTGCGCCTCTATCCGTTTGTCTCGGGCTTTGCATCCAACGAAGATCGGCCCATTGCAATCGACCCTCAGATCGCTTTCGGTAGACCAGTGCTAGTGCGAAGAGGCGTTTCGACCGCGACCATCGCCGAACGCATTGATGCAGGCGAGTCTGTCGAAGACGTCGCTGCCGATTACGACCTGGGCCAAGCAGAGATCGAGCAGGCCGCGCTCTACGAGCGCGCAGCGGCGTGAGCGTCGTCTATTTTACAGACCGCGACTTAGG
>Ga0182030_10007660_pt1 | contig 22485 bp, 21 predicted proteins | sample 812S3MmetaG_FD_121299 | JGI IMG/M metagenome (GOLD analysis project Ga0182030, IMG submission 121299) | Permafrost microbial communities from Stordalen Mire, Sweden - 812S3M metaG (Illumina Assembly) | ecosystem: Environmental > Terrestrial > Soil > Wetlands > Permafrost | place: Sweden... | reverse complement strand
CACGCGTTTCCGGAAAACTGTCCGTGGGGCGCCGGCCCTGAAGATCACATCCAGGTCGATCTGTCGGACGAGAGCAGCACCAACGAGGCGATCGCCGAAATCAAGCGCCGGCTCACGAACGGCGAGTTGCATGCGCTGGTCAACAATGCCGCGATCTCGCCGAAAGTCGAAGGCGGCAAGCGGCTAGGCTCGCTCGATACCGCGACGGAAGTCTGGCAGCAGGTGTTCCAGGTAAATTTCTTTGCGCCGATTATGCTGGCGCGTGGCCTCGTCGATGAATTGAAAGCCGCGCAAGGCTCGGTGGTCAATGTCACTTCGATCGCGGGCTCGCATGTGCACCCCTTCGCGGGCGCGGCTTACGCGACATCGAAAGCGGCATTGGCGTCTTTGACGCGAGAGATGGCGAGCGACTTCGGCCAGCTCGGCATTCGCGTCAATGCGATCGCGCCGGGCGAGATCGACACCGCGATCCTGTCGCCCGGCACGGAGAAAATCGTCGAGCAGATTCCGATGCGGCGCCTGGGCACGACCGACGAAGTGGCCAAGATCATCTATGTGCTGTGCACCGAGACGTCGTCCTATGTGAACGGCGCCGAGATTCACATCAATGGCGGGCAGCACGTTTAACGGCTTTCCGACCGACCCCACGCCAGCCGTCCAGACGATGCGTTGTAAGACGTAAGACAGTAAGCTATATTACCGGCATGAACCGCCCGACCCCCAAGCCCACCGATTTTTCGAAGGTCTCGACTAAAAGTCAGACGGTGCTGCCCCGCGCGGTACGAGACAAATTGGGGATCAAGCCCGGCGATACTCTGCGCTATCGAATTACCGCCCAGGGCGTGCTGATCGATAAGGCCCACGGCGAAACCGACGATCCGTTCGCCTCCTTCTCCGAATGGTCCGGCGAGGCCGACGAGAAGGCCTATGGCGAGCTCTAGCCAAAGACGCTTTGCGGCCTTCGATATCGTTATTGTGCCATTTCCCTATACCGACCGCCTTGCGGAGAAACGCCGGCCGGCATTGATCATTTCTGGCTCTAAATTGTCTTCCTACGACCTGGTTTGGGTCGCGATGATCACCAGCGCAGAGAACGACCCTTGGCCTGGCGACGTGACGATTTCTGACCTCGCTCGCGCTGGTTTGCCGGCGGCATCGATTGTGCGCCCTGTGAAGATTGCCTGTATCGATCCAGCGCGCGTCGAACGACGCGCCGGCCGGCTCGACAAAGCGGCTGCGCGGACTGTCGCTCAACGGCTGCGAGGATTTCTAGGATCGCCGTAAGGCAACTGCGACGATCGTAGTGCCGCAGACCTCGCCTATAGCCACTTCTTCCACTTGAAATACGCTATCGGCAGCACCGCGACCACGACCATCAGGTACAGCGCGAAGGGATAGCCGAAGTTCCAGTCAAGCTCGATCATGCCAGCACGGAAATTCATGCCGTGGATCGAGGCAACGAGCGTCGGCGGCATGAACACCACCACCATGACGGAGAAAATCTTGATGATGGCGTTCTGCTGGATATTGCCGACGCCCAGCATGGCGTCGAGCAGGAAGGTGATCTTGTTCGTCAGAAACGTGGCGTGGTCGGATAATTGAATAATGTCGCGCTGCATCGAGGTGAGCTGCAGGCGGATATCCTTGGGCCATTTCAGGCCTTCGGCTTCGTTGGCCAGGAACGAGAGCAAGCGGCCGACCGATACCTGGCTCTTGCGCACCTTGGAGGTGAGATCGCCTTTGCGGCCGAGCGCCTTGAGCACGTCGTTATAGGACGGCGGCGAGGCTTCGTCATCGGGCTCGAAAATCGAATGCGAGATTTGGTCGATCTCGGCGCCGATGCGCTCCTGGATATCGGCGGAGCGGTCGATCACGGCGTCGAGCAGATCCATGAGCACCGACTCGCCCGACACTTTGGGCGAGCATAGCCGCGCCAATTTATGTTCTACGATGACGAAGGGCCGCGGATCGTCATAGCGCACGTTGCACAAGCGGTAGCTGGACAGGATGAAGGTGACCGGCGTGGCCTTCGGCACCGGGGTGTCGGACTGACACATCAGCGTCGCCGTCATGTAGCGCGCGCCGCTTTCGACATAGAGCCGGCTGGAGACTTCGATCTCCTGCATTTCCTTGCGCGTCGGCACCGCAATACCGAGTAGCTGTTCGACCAGCTTGTGTTCTTGCACGGTCGGCGAGACCAGATCGATCCATACCGCCGCCGGCGGCGCTGCGTGGCCGGGCTCGATCGTGACGCGCTCGAGCGTTGTGCCGCGCGGAACGTAGACCGAGAGCATATGCGTCACCGTATCGACGTGGGAGCATCACTCATGACCCGCGCTCGTGCGGAAGGCATAAATGTCCTCGCGGCACGGCTGTGCCGGCCGCCCGGCGTCAGGTCGATAGTGAAACGGTGAGAGCGCGGCCTCGATCAGGCCGCGCAGGGCCGATTAATCGCGATCGTAGGGGATGCGATAAAACTGCGAGCCGGTCTGCTGATCGCCGACATAGTTGACTGCAGCCGCGACCGCCGAGATACCGATCTTGCCGTAGCGATTGTCGAGCTTGTGCTTGGAGTCTTGATTCACGGAGCCTTGTTTCGCAGAATCTTGCTTCTGCTCCGCTGTCTTGCCTTGCATTTTCACGTCACGTTCTCCGATCCGTCCTTGGGTTGTCCTTAAAAGCGAATATGGGCGCCGACTGGGGCAGAATTGCGCAAGAAATCTTGTCCTACGGTGGCATTCTGGCCAGGGCTCGGCGATTCTGCCGTCCATTTCTATAATATAGCGATATTTATGGTAAACCTTCTCTTAAGATATTGCGGGCAAAGTGTTTTTTGTCGCCGGGCCGCTCAACCTAGGGGCCGGAAGGGCACCTAAAGTCGAGTGCGTCATTCCTGCAACAGCTTCTGGGAAGCTGCTTGTGGACAGGCCGGAAATCATAGCTATCGCGGGACATTTTCGTTTAATTGCGCCAGATGAATCTTCGCTGCGGGGCTTGCGCGAGACGAACTGGGAAGAGGACTAAAAATGGCGGCAAGAGGGTTATTAGCGGTTCTGTTTGGTGCTGGCCTCGTATTGGGCGGCTGCATGCAGTCCACCATCGAACCGGCTTCGGAAGCGAACCTGACGCCGCGCGACAAGAAACTGTTGGCGGCGGCGCCCTATGAAAAAGCGACGATTCCCGAGCCCTATCGCCGGCATCTTGTCGAGTATCACCGCAAGGAAATGCCCGGAACGATCGTGATCGATTCCGATGCGCGTTATCTCTATTACGTGCTGCCCGACGGCAAAGCGATCCGCTACGGCGTCACCGTCGGCGAAGAAGCGCTGGCCTGGTCGGGCGTCGCCAAAGTCGGCCGCATGACCGAATGGCCGACTTGGACGCCGACCGCCGAGATCAAGAAGCGCATGGACGTGCCTGATTTTGTCGGCTCCGGCCCGCAAAATCCGATGGGCGCGCGCGCCATGTATCTTTTCGAGGGCAACAAAGACACGCTCTACCGCATCCATGGCACCAACCAGCCGGAATATATCGGCCAAGCGATTTCCTCGGGCTGCATCCGCATGACCAATGAGGACGTCATCGACCTCTACAAGCGGGTCAAAGAAGGCACCGTGGTCGTTGTGCTGGCGCCGCATCAGGGCGACACGCCGTTCAACCCACGCGTGGCGTCGAGCGGCGGCCTGTTCAACTAAATTGAACTTGCGGCGATGAATTGAGACGGCGCCTTCGGGCGCCGTTTTCGTTTGTGGCGCACCTTGTCCCGGGCGCGGCGCAGCACGAAGTGGTGCGCCGCAGAACCGGGACCGTTCCAGATACCTAGGTTGCGACGGCCCCGGATCTGCGGCGCGTCCGGGGCCGGTCAAGCCCCCAGCGTGACGCGCACGATTTCCGGCGTTACGCCAATGCGCACCGGCACGATGCTGGTGCCCAAGCCTCCCGACACGATCATGTGGCGGTCGCGCTCGACGATGTGGCCATAGGCAAAGCGCGCGCCATAGGCCGACGGCGCCCATACCGGCTGGATGAAGGGAAGCTTGATCTGGCCGCCATGGGTGTGGCCGGAAAGCGTGAGCGCAACGCGCGCCGGCACGTCTGGAAATATATCCGGCTCATGCGCCAGCAGGATCACCGGATCGTCGGTCTTTATTTTGGCCAGCGTGCCGGGCAGATCGTCCACGCCCTCGAAACGTCCGTGGCCAAGGCGATGCGCGATCTGATCGCCGAGCCCGGCCAGCCAGAACCTTGCGCCCGGTTTGCCCAACAGTACGGCGTCGTTTTCCATCAGCGGAATGCCGACCTGACGCATGGCCTTGCGAACGCCGTCGATGTCATACCACCAGTCGTGATTGCCGAGGATGGCGTAGCTGCCGAGCGGCGCTTTCAGGCGCGCGAGTTCGGCAGCCCAAGCGGCGGGCGGCACATGCTCGGTCACAAAGCGATGGGTGGCGAAATAATCGCCCAGGATCACGACCAGATCGGAGCCGAGCGCATTGCCAGCATCGACCACCTGGCGCACGCGCTCGATGCCCATATTGGGACCGCCGGCATGCAGGTCGGCAATCACCGTAATGGTGAGCCGATGACTGTCCGGCCAGTTCGGCGGTACCGGCCGGTAGTCGGTGATCACCAATCCGTCGGCGGCCTCGACGGCGCCATAGGCAGCCGTGCCCGGCAGCACCAGGCCGGCAATTCCGGTCAGACCGAGACCGGTTTTGAGCAGGCCACGGCGGGTTACGCCACGCCGCTGCGGCGGCATGGCAGGCACGAAAGCCCTGGGGGAATTTGTGATCATACCGGACTAGCTAACCCCGGAATGATGAATGGAAGGTGGATCTCGATCACAGCTTTTGGCCGGGCATTTGGTCAAGTTTGGGCGCATTCGCGGGCCGCGCGACCGGCAACGGCACCGGTTTGCCGTCGATTTGGGCACTGGCGCCGGCTTCTGGTTTGGGCGGAGGCGGCTCGCGCACGTCCCACTGGCAGATGCGAAAACCCCGGCTGCGCTCGGCCAGATCGAGATGAATATGGGCCTCGTGATAGCCGTCCGAACCGGGGCCGAGCACGGTGGTGAAGCGGGCGCAGGCGCTCACGCGCAGCGCATCGCGCAGATCCTTGGGCGCCATGATGTCGGTCAGTTCCATCACATGACCGTCGGTGAGCGTGAAGGAGCGCACATCGACGGCGTTGCCTTTGCCGTGCTCGCTCATCTTGGCGCCGATGACGCGGTTGCGGCCGCGGCAGTCGTAATCGTCGTAGGTATCCACACTGCGCAACGGCGTGCCGGTTTGCGCCACGCGCGGCGCGGCCTCGTTGCGCACCCACAGCGTGAGCTGCTCGGCCATCTCGCAACGGAGGACCGGCGCCGGCTTGACGGCGATGCGCGCATCGTCCGGCATCAGCACGAAATTGAGCTGGACCATGTCACCGCCGCCGCAGGCGCCGGGGCCGATCAGGCGCGGCATCGGATCGACCGCCGCCATGGTCTCGAGCCGCGTCCGGCAAGCGGACGGCTCGCTGGTGACATCGGCGGAATTAAAATCGGGGCCGGCGGCTTCACGGAATGAATGCGGCTCGGCCCAGGCCGGCCGTTGCAGCGGGCGCAGGCGCGGGCGCGGCAACGGCACCGGCTGGGTAATCGCGGCGACGATAGACGCGGTTTGCCCGGCTGCCGCCGTGGCGCCAACGCAGGCGAGCCCCAGGATTGCGATTGCCAGCCTCATTGCGGCGATATTGGCCATAATTGCGGTATTTCTGCGGGACTTGCTTTTGCGGTATCGTGATGGTGGCCGGCAAGACGCGCGGGCCCAAAAAGTCGATTTCCGGGAGGGACTGCCATGCTGGGCCTGATGCAGGATTGGCCGCTGCTGCTCCATCGCATCATCGACCATGCCGCCAAATTTCACGGCGAGCGCAAGGTCATCACACGTTCGGTCGAGGGGCCGATCGTGGAAACAAATTATGCGCAAATCCGCGCCCGCGCGCTCAAGGTGGCGCAACGTCTTGACGAGGACGGCATCAAACTCGGCGACCGGGTGGCGACGCTGGCGTGGAATACCTGGCGGCATCTGGAAACCTGGTACGGCATCCTCGGTATCGGCGCGATCTATCACACCGTAAATCCGCGGCTGTTTCCCGACCAGATCGTCTGGATCGTCAACGACGCCGGCGACCGCGTGATGGTGACCGATCTAACATTCGTGCCTCTGCTGGAAAAAATCGCCGACCGGCTGCCAACCATCGAGCGCTATATTATTCTCACCGACGCCGCGCATATGCCCAAGACCACGCTCAAGAACGCAGTGGCCTATGAAGACTGGATCGGCGAGGTGGACGGCAATTTCGAATGGCGGCAATTCGACGAGAACACCGCCGCCGGCATGTGCTACACCTCCGGCACCACCGGCAACCCCAAGGGCGTGCTCTATTCGCACCGCTCCAATGTGCTGCATGCTTTCATCGCGGCGCTGCCGGATTCCAAGAATCTCAAATCGAGCGACGTCTGCATGCCGGTGGTGCCGATGTTCCACGCCAATTGCTGGTCGCTGGCGTTTTCCACGCCGATGGTGGGCGCCACGCTGGTGCTGCCGGGCTGCAAAATGGACGGCGCCTCGCTCTATGAATTGCTCGACACTTACAAGGTGACCTTCACCGCCGCGGTGCCGACGATCTGGCTGATGCTGTTGCAGGACCTGGAAACGACCGGCGCCAAGCTGCCCTATCTCAAGCGCGTGGTGATCGGCGGCTCAGCCTGCCCGCGCGCCATGACCAAGACCTTCGAAGAGGATTATGGCGTCGAGGTCGTGCATGCCTGGGGCATGACCGAAATGTCGCCGCTCGGCTCGCTCTGTACCATGAAGCCGGAATATGCCGGGCTGACCGGCGAGGCGCGACTCGACGTGCAGATGAAGCAAGGCCATCCGCCGTTTGGCGTCGAAATGAAAATCACCGATGACGCCGACAAGGAGGTCGCCTGGGACGGCAAGAGTTTCGGCCGCCTCAAGGTACGCGGGCCGGCGGTGGCGCGGAGCTACTACAAGGGCGTCGGCGGCGAAGTGTTCGAGGCGCAGGGCTGGTTCGACACCGGCGATGTCGCGACCATGGATCAATATGGCTATATGCAGATCACCGACCGCGCCAAAGACGTGATCAAATCCGGCGGCGAATGGATTTCCACCATTGATCTGGAAAACCTCGCGGTCGGCCATCCCAAGGTAGCGGAAGCCGCCGCCATCGGCGTTGCGCACCCCAAATGGGACGAGCGGCCGTTGTTGGTGATCGTCTTGAAGAAAGGCGAGAGCGCGACCAAAGAAGACATTCTCGGTTTCATGCAGGGCAAGATCGCCAAATGGTGGATGCCGGATGACGTGGTGTTCGTCGATGAAATCCCGCATACGGCGACGGGAAAGATTCAGAAGATGACGCTGCGCAAGCAGTTCGAGAATTACCGGCTGCCGAACGTTCAGGCGGCGGAATGATACAGAAATAAAAGTAGTAACGCGAATTAGCATGGGCTAAGTCCACCGCACGCTGGCAGACATTCTTCAAGGAGTACCGAATGCGAACTTTCCCCCGCGCAAAGGCCATTGTCGCATTTGCCCTTACCACTGGCCTCGGCGGCGCGATCGCTACCGGTTACTGCACCCCCGCGGCAGCGCAGGCGAAAACCGTTACCACAGCTTCAGGTTTGCAAATCACGGACACCAAGATCGGCAGCGGCGTTTCGCCCAAGCCCGGACAGACCTGCGTCATGCATTACACCGGCTGGCTCTATGTGAACGGCGCCAAGGGCAAGAAGTTCGATAGTTCGGTCGACCGCGGCCAGCCGTTCGAATTCCCGATTGGCGCCGGCCGGGTCATCAGAGGCTGGGACGAAGGCGTCGCCACCATGAAGGTCGGCGGCAAGCGGACGCTCATCATCCCGCCCGCGCTCGGCTACGGCGCCAACGGCGCCGGCGGCGTCATCCCGCCGAACGCCACGCTGATATTCGACGTCGAATTGCTGGGCGTGAAGTAGCGCGGGAACCTCCTCCGCGCTCCCGCGTTCATCCTGCGCACGCGCCGGGTGACAACCGGCCACAACGGGGACGACGGACGCAGTTGATTTTGCCGGTTTCTGGCTGCGGCAGCAACGCATCGGTACGCGTGGCGTCTAACCCGTTCCCGGCGCGTGCGCTGGCATTGCCTCCCCTTCCCCCACCCTTTATTCCTGCGCCATGAGCGATCCCAACAGCCAGCCCGCAACCAGCGGCAGCGTGAAGTTTCTAGGCAGCCGGCGCGCCTATTGGCGGCTGCTTATTCGCGGCGCCATGCTGCTGATGGTCACGCTCGGCATCTACCGCTTCTGGCTCACCACCGACGTGCGGCGCTTTCTATGGGCCAACAGCGAAATCGACGGCGAGACGCTCGAATATACCGGCACGCCGTTTGAGCTACTGCTCGGTTTCCTGGTCGCGGTCGCCATTCTCATTCCGATCTATGCCGGATTCTTTCTGGCGGCGCTCGATCTTGGCCTGCTCGGTAAATTGTCGGGCGTGATCGGCTTCGCGCTGCTCGGCGTGCTCGGCCAATACGCGGTTTACCGCGCGCGCCGCTATCGGCTCACACGTACGATTTTCCGCGGCTTGCGTTTCCACCAGACCGGATCGGCCTGGGGCTATTCGCTGCACGCCTGCCTTTGGTGGCTTGCCAGCGGGTTCACGCTCGGGCTGGCTTATCCGTTCCAACTCGCATTTCTCGAACGCTACAAGATGCGCAACACATTCTATGGCGACCTCGCCGGACGTTTCGATGGATCGGGGGTCGCTCTTTTCTTGCGCGGCATATTGATTTGGATCGTCATCGTCGCGCCGATCGCGGTGACAGTTGGGGCCTTCATGGAAGTGGTGGACTGGAAAGCGCTGGCAGATGCGGCGGCGGCCGGCGGGCCCGACATTGTCAGCCATATCGAAGCCAGCAATCCGGGGCTATACGCCGCCATCGTGTTCGCCATGCTGATGGGTGGCGCCAGCGTCTCATTCGCCGCGCTGCTCTATCCGGCCTATCAGGCGCTGATGCTGCGCTGGTGGCTGGCTGGTTTGCGGTTTGGCGAGATCGAGGTCCGCACGCGGCTGCGCACGCGCCAAGTCTATGGCGCCTATATGCGCTTCCTGTGGTACGCGATTTTGTTTTGCGTCCTGGCCACGATCGTCGGCTCGCTTGGCCTGCTGATATTCGGGCTGCTCGGCGGCGATCCCTCGGGCACCGGCGGCGAGATCGCGGCGACCGGGATGCTGCTGGCGGGCTATGTGTTCGTCGCGCTCGGCTTTTCGACGGTCTATCGCGCGACGGTGATGCTCTCGCTCTGGCAGTTGGGCATGGAATCGCTGCAATTATCGGGTCTGTCAGCGCTCGAACAGGTGAAAGCCACCGGGCGGCCGAGTTCGGCACTGGGCGAAGGCCTGGCGGACGCACTCAATGTGGGCGGGTATTAGCGCGATGATACGCAAGAGCGACGATAAGAGCGGCGGATCGTAATGGCCTCCGGCGCGGCAATCTATTTCGACGGCATCACCAGCGCGCGCCAGGCGGCGTTCGCCGTGCTCGGGCAATCCGGGCTGCAGATTGCCGATCACGAGGGGCGGCTGGTGACCGAATGGCCCTATGACGAGATCGAAAGCCTGGCGGCGCCCGACGATGTGCTGCGGCTGGGGCTGCGCGGAAGTCCGGCGCTGGCGCGGCTGGAAATTTTCGATCCGGAATTGGCGGCGGCCATCGACGCGCGCGCGGCCTATATCGACCGTACCGGCATACGCCGGCGCCGGCAACGCGCCAGCGTCATCGGCTGGAGCATCGCCGCCACCGTCTCGCTGGTGCTGGTCGCCATGTTCGGCATACCGGCGATTGCCGGCAAATTGGCGCCGCTGTTGCCGGTGGTGGTCGATCGCAAATTGGGCCAGGCGGTGGACGCGCAGCTGCGCTCTATCCTCGACACGCGCAATGCCGGACCCGCCTTCGAATGTGGCGCCGGCGATACGGAAAAGCCCGGCCGCGCCGCGCTCGACAAGCTGGTGCATCGGCTGGAAGCCGCCGCCGCGCTGCCGGAGCCGCTGCGCAGCTATGTAGTGCGCCGCTCCGAGGCCAACGCCATGGCGCTGCCGGGCGGCCGAGTCTATGTGTTCCGCGGACTTATCGATAAGGCCGACAGCGCCGATGAAGTGGCCGGCGTCATTGCCCATGAAATCGGCCATGTCGCGCATCGCGACGGTACCCGGGCGGTGTTGCAGGCCGGCGGATTGTCGTTTCTGTTCGGCATGCTGCTGGGCGATTTTGTCGGTGGCGGCGCCGTCGTAATTGCCGCCAAAAGCGTGCTGCAATCGTCCTATTCGCGCGAGACCGAAGCGGCCGCCGATGCCTATGGCACCAAATTGATGATCAAGGTGCATGGCAATGCGCATGCGCTCGGTGTCATGCTCGCCAAGGTTGGCGGGGCGACCGAGCCGGGCATGAAAATCCTGCTTGACCATCCCGAAACCAAGGCGCGCATTGCCGCGATCGACAAAATCGCCGGCACGCGGCCGGCGGCTCCCTTTCTCAGCGCTGCCGAATGGGCGGCTCTCAAACATATTTGCGCGGGCTGACGGGCATGGTGCGGCGGGTAGTATTTGGCGACGAGCCCAGATCCAAACTGGCCAATTGGTCGGGACGCTTCGCGCTGTTTGGCCTGGTGGTAGCGATGCTGTCGTTCATTATCGTGCGCTCCGGCCTGTTGGAGATCGCGCCGGCACTGGCGACGTTTGCCGCCGCACTTATTTTCGCAGGGCTTGCAGTCCTGCTGGCATTCGCTTCGTTCGTGGTGATCTGGCGCCAGGGCCTCAAAGGGCTGGGGCGCGCGCTCATGGGGCTGTTTCTGGGCCTCTTGCTGCTCGCCTATCCGGGTTATTTGGGCTACCGCGCCACGGTTCTGCCCGCGATCAACGATGTCACCACCGATCCGGATAACCCGCCGCGCTTCGACGCGCTGTTGCGCGCGCGGCCCGTCGGGCGGGTCAATTATCCGGGCGCCAAAACCGCGGCGCTGCAACGCGCGGCCTATCCCGATGTTGCGCCGCTGCAACTGAGCGTGCCGCCCAAGACCGCTTACGATATAGCGCTGGCGCTGGTCACCAAACGCAAATGGCGCATCGCCGATGCGCGGCCGCCGGCGGCCGGACGCCGCGACGCGACCATCGAGGCCGTGGCGCAGACCATGATCATGGGATTCCGCGACGATGTGGTTATCCGCATCAGCCCGGTCGGGCCCGGCTCGCGCGTCGATGTGCGATCCGCCTCGCGCTTCGGCGAGCACGATTTCGGCGCCAATGCCTCACGCGTGCGTTCTTTGCTGGAGGATATTGACGATGCCGCGGGCTCGGCGCCGGAGCCCAAGCCCGAGCCGGAGAAAAAAGGCGCGGCGAAAAAAACGCCGGGAAAAAAGAAGTAACTTTCTTACGCGCCCGCTAGCCGATAAACCCCGTCGATAGCCGGCGGGCCGTCGGTTGCCGCCACGCCGCGCGCCACAAGATCTTCCAGATGCGCCAGCACCGAGAGGCCGGCGGCGTTGACCAAACGCGGATCGATGCCGATATAACTCGCGCGCACGATGGTGTGAATGTCGGTCGCGCCCTTGGCCAGGCGGTGCAGGATTGAATCCTCGCGCGCCTTGCGGTGGAGAATGTAATAATTCACGAAGCGCGAAGCGTCGTTGATCGCGGGGCCGTGACCGGGGAAATAAATCTGCTCCTTGCGTTTGGCGAGCTTGTTGAGCGAGGCCATATAGTCGCTCATCGCGCCGTCGGGCGGCGCCACGATGGACGTCGCCCAGCCCATCACGTGATCGCCGGCAAACAGGACATTCTTTTCCTTGAAGGCGTAGGCCATGTGGTTGGCGGTGTGACCGGGCGTGGTCACCGCTTCGATGCTCCAGCCGTCGCCTGTCACAACCTCGCCGTCCTTGAGAATGACGTCGGGCTTGAAATCGCGGTCGCCGCTGCCCTCAAGCGGATTGTGCTCGCCGATATGCAAGGGCCGTGCGGCGCGATGCACGCCTTCGGCATAGACGGTGGCGCCGGTCGCGGCCTTGATCGCCGGCACCGCGGGCGAATGGTCGCGATGGGTGTGGGTGACGAAAATATGCGTCACCGTCTCGTTGCGCACGGCATCGAGCAGCGCGGCGATGTGGCGCGGATCGGCGGGGCCCGGATCGACAATGGCAACCTTGCCGCGGCCGATGATGTAGCTGAGCGTACCCTTGAAGGTGAAGGGGCCCGGATTGTCGGCCATCACGCGACGCACGCCGGGCATGACCTCGTCCACCGTGTCGGGCGCAAGATCGAGGTTTTTGTCGAAGGGAATGTCGTCGGCCATGGCGGTGTTTATGAGCACGCCACCGAGCCAATTCCAACCGATTTCTTTAACGGACGACCAGATAGCCTTGCGTTTCGGGATGGAAGTCGTCGAAGAAGCGGTAGCGCCCAGGCTCCAACGGGCGGATGCGCATGATGATCGAGCCGCCGCCGGTAACCACTTTCTCGACGCGCAATGTATTGCTTTCGAATTCGGCCGGAGCGGGATCGAGATTTTTAAGTGCGATGACAATCGGCTTGCCGGCCGGCGCATGCGGCTCGGCCGGCGAAAACTTGTGATCTTTGAGCGTGATCTGCACGCTAACGCCGTCCTCGGCCCGGACCGCCGGCTGCCATGCAATCAGTGCGACGGTGAGAGCGGCAATGACGAAGTAATAATTTTGCTTCATGTCTCACCCATTCCTTAGAATTCGAATTCGAGTTTTAGATTGGCGCGGTATTGGCTGAAATTCGTGAGATCCAGGGCGCGCGGGTCGTCGACTGCGTGGCCCGCCACCTGCGCCATGAAGGCCGCGGCCAATAAAATCTTTTGCGTGAAATTGATCTGCAGCGTCGGCCCGGCATAAAGCGCGTGGCCCTGGAAGGTCTGAAATGCCAGGCCGTCATAAGCACGGTCGTATTCGGCAGCCGCACCGACCGCGAGTTTCGGCGTCACCCGGTAGGCGAGCGCGGCCGACAGGCCGAGAGCGGAGCTGTTCTGCCAGCTTGGATCGGCGGCGCCCTTGGCGGTTTCCGGCCCATAGCTGACATTGACGGCGGCAAAGAGCCGATTGGGAATGAGTTCGGTATCCGCGACGATACGGAAATCGGTGTTGTAGTCTTGCGTCTGCGTGCCGTCAGTACCGTCGATGCGCGACCATTCGGGCTCGGCTGAAATCGTCAAGCCGATGGGCGAACCGGGCCCGCGCCCAAGAATGAGATAGCGCAGCTTGCCCGAAGCGCCGCTGAACGACGTCCGGCTGATGTCGTCGAGGCCCTCGACGCCGCTGATCTGGTGATTGGTGAAGTGCGCGCTCATCTCATAGGCAAAATTCTGCGTCACGACGTGTTCGAATTCGACCTCCTGCTCGATGGCCGAATATTTGCCGTCGCGCCGCTTGAATTCCGCCGTCGTCTCGAATTCGATCGCCTTCTCGCCCTCATTACCGATGTCGGCGCCATCGACGAATCCGAACATATATTTCGATTCCGCTTCGTGAAATATATCGGCTGTCGATTGCGCACGGGCGCCCGCAAATGTTGCAACACAAAACAGCGCGGCGAGCGCGCTTCGACGCAGATGCAAACCGTTACGCATTGAACGACCCCAGGCGCCGCGTTCACGACGCGGCAAAATCACTTCGAATAATTTTCATGCTACTGTCAATCGCTCCAGCAAAGATTGGAGCGATTCTACTTCGGAGCAGTTCTAAAAACCCAGTTGGAGCGGTTCTAAATTGATCCGCGCGGCTACTCCGCCGTGACCCCGGTTTCCTTGATGATGCGGACATACTTGTTGCTTTCCGCATCCACGAAGGCGCGGAATTGAGCGACCGTCATGGCATCGACCTCGGCGCCGGCATCTTCGAGCTTCTTGCGGGTTTCGGGATCGTTAAGCACCTTGTTGATCTCGGTATTGAGCTTGGCAATGATTTCCGGTGGCGTGCCGCGCGGCGCGAATATGCCGGCCCACAGCGTGAAGTCGAAATCCTTCATGCCGGTGGTCTCCGCGATGGTCGGCACATTCGGCGCAATCGACGAGCGCTTGGCCGAGGATACCGCTAGCATTTTCAACAGGCCGGATTTCACCATCGGCATCGCCGCCGGCGTGCCCGGAAAATAAAGATCGACGTGATTGCCGATCAGATCGCTTAAGGCCGGCCCGGCGCCCTTGTAGGGGACATGCGTGAGATCGGCCTTGGTCTTGGCCTTGAGGAATTCGCCGGCGAAGTGGCCTGGCGTGCCGATGCCGGCGGAAGCGAAAGTGAGCTTGGCGGTTTTGAGCGCCGCCAAAAATTCCGGCATGGTCGAATAAGGCGCCTTGGCCGGCACCACCAGCGCGAGCGGCACCACGGCCAGTAACGCCACCGGCATGAGATCCTTGTCGGGGTCGTAATTGATGTTCTTGAGCCAATGCTGGTTGATGGCGACCTCAGCGGTCTGGCCAACCAGCAGGGTCAAACCATCGGGCGCCGAAGTGACGACGCTATGCGCGCCGATGGCGCCGCTGGCGCCGGCGCGATTTTCCACGATCACCGACTGGTTGAGCGCGATCGACAGCTTGGGGGCGACAATGCGCGCCACCACATCGCCGGTGCCGCCGGCGGAATAGGCCACGATCAAATGAACCGGGTTCGCCGGATAGGTTTGCGCCAAGGCTGGGGGCGCAAAGGCGGGTAACGCCATGACCGCCAAGGCGCCCGCAAGCGCCACTACACGAAAATTGCGCAGCATGGTTCGTCCTCCCACGTATGACTTAGTGGATTTCCGGCTCCGGGATCGCCCCGCCGGCCTTCAGGAAATCGAAATCGCAGCCGGTATCGGCCTGGCCGATATGTTCCGAAAATAGCGCGCCATAGCCGCGCGGATATTTAGGCGCCGGCACCGTCCAGGCTGCCTTACGGCGCGCCATTTCCTCGTCGGAAACGTGCAAATGGATGCGGCGCGCATCGACGTCGATTTCGATCTCGTCGCCGGTCTGCACGAAAGCAAGCGGGCCGCCGACGAAACTCTCCGGTGCGACATGCAGAATGCAGGCGCCGTAGCTGGTGCCGCTCATACGGCCGTCGGAAATCCGGATCATGTCGCGCACACCCTCGCCCAGCAGGCGCTTTGGTATCGGCAGCATGCCCCATTCCGGCATGCCCGGGCCGCCTTTGGGCCCGGCATTCTTGAGCACCAGAATATGATCGGCGGTGACGTCGAGATCATCGCGCTCGATCTCGCGCATCATGTGGTTGTAGTCCTCGAAGGCGATCGCCTTGCCGCGATGCTTGAGGAAACGCTTGTCGGCAGCGGCCGGTTTGATGACGCAGCCATTGGGCGCCAGATTGCCGCGCAGCACCGCGGTCGCGCCCTCGGCGTAAACCGGATCGTTGAGCGAATGGATGACGTCGGGGATGTGAACCTTGGCGCCTTCGATATTCTCGCCGATGCTCTTGCCGTTCACGGTCATGCAAGACAGATCGAGATTGTTGCGCAGGTTCTGCATCAAGGCCCGCAAGCCGCCGGCGTAGAAGAAATCCTCCATCAGATATTTGCCGGAAGGGCGCACATTGGCGAGCACCGGAATTTCGCGCGAGAGCTGGTCGAACTTCTCCATGTCCATCGCCACGCCGGCGCGCCGCGCCATCGCCACCACATGGATGATAGCATTGGTCGAGCCGCCCATGGCCATGTGCACCTTGATGGCGTTGTCGAAAGCCTGCGGCGTGAGGATCTTGGCGGGCGTCAAATCTTCCCACACCATGTCGACGATGCGCCGGCCGGCTTGCCCGCACATGCGCGGATGATTGGCGTCGGCCGCCGGAATCGACGAGGCGCCGGGCAGCGAGAGGCCGAGCGCTTCGGCAATGGCCATCATGGTGGCGGCCGTGCCCATGACCATGCAGGTGCCGAAGGAACGCGCAATGCCGCCTTCGATCTCGTTCCATTCGTCGGTCGTGATATTGCCGGCGCGCTTCTCGGTCCAATATTTCCACACGTCGGAGCCGGAGCCGAGATATTCACCCTTCCAATTGCCGCGCAGCATGGGGCCGGCGGGAATATAGATCGCCGGAATTCCCATGCTGATGGCGCCCATGATCAGGCCGGGCGTGGTCTTGTCGCAACCGCCCATCAGCACCGCGCCGTCGAGCGGATGGCTGCGCAGCAGTTCTTCCGTCTCCATGGCGAGGAAGTTTCGGTACATCATCGTCGTCGGCTTGACGAAGGTTTCCGACAGCGAGATCGCCGGCAGTTCGATCGGGAAGCCGCCGGCCTGCAGCACGCCGCGTTTGACGTTTTCGGCGCGCACCCGCAGATGCGCGTGGCAGGGATTGATCTCACTCCAGGTATTGATGATGCCGATGACCGGTTTGCCGGTCCAATCCTCCGCGTCAAAGCCGATCTGGCGCAGCCGCGAGCGGTGGCCGAACGAGCGCATGTCGTCGGCACCCAGCCAGCGGTTGCTGCGCAGGTCTTCGGGACGTTTACGGGTCATGCGCGCAAGTTCACGCGGTTAAGTAGCGTCATTCGATCGAAAGGTTGGCGGCATGCACAACCTTTTCCCACTTGGCGGTTTCGTCGGCAAGCAGCTTGCCGAAATCGGCCGCCGAGCCGCGGAACGGAACGCCGCCGAGGTCCTTGAGCCGCGCCAGCATCTTCGGATCCTTGAGCGCTTCGTTGACGTTCTTGTTGATCAAATCGACGATATCTTTCGGCGTGCCGTGCGGCGCCACGAGGCCGAAGAAGGCGGTCGCCTCGTAACCTGGCACGGTGGCGGCGACGGTCGGAACGCCGGGCAGTTCATCGGATGGCGTCGCCGCGGTCACGCCGAGCGCGCGCAGCTTGCCGGCTTTGATGTGGGCGATCGAGGACGGCAAATTATCGAAAAGCACCTGCACCTGGCCGCCCATGAGATCGACCAATGCCGGCCCGGCGCCCTTGTACGGCACGTGCGTCATCTTCACGCCGGTCATCATCATGAACAATTCACCTGAGAGGTGAACCGACGTGCCATTGCCGGACGACGCCATGTTGATCTTGCCCGGATTGGCTTTGGCGTAAGCGATGAATTCGGCGACCGTCTTGGCCGGAACTTGCGGATTGACCTCCATCACATTGGTGACTTGGATGAATCCCGCGACCGGATCGAGGTCCTTGAGGAACACAAAGTTGAGATGCTTGTAAAGCGTCGCGTTTATGGTGTTGGCTGGATTCGCGAGCAGAAGCGTATAGCCATCGGGCGCGGACTTGGCTACGGTTTCGGTCCCGATATTGTTGCCCGCGCCGGGCTTGTTCTCGACGACGAACTGCTGTCCGAGCTTCTCGCTCAGATATTGGCCGAACAGGCGGGCGAGAATGTCGGTCGAGCCGCCGGGCGGATAGCCGACAATGATACGGACCGGATGGGTCGGGTAATCGAGCGCCTGGGCGTTAGCGGTGAATAAAACCGTGGCGCCGATGAGCGCTATGGCCACGCGCGATAGCAAGCCGACGAGCCGTTGCATGCGTCTATCCTCCCATTTGCCGGTCATGAAGCCCGCCGGCATTGTTTCCCTGAGCCCAAGGTTACGCGGCGCCACCTGTCCAGCACAAGGAGACTTATGGGCTGTAGGGCAGCGCCCAGCCCGGCTTTGTGCGAGGGCAGAGCCCCCCAAAACCGCGGGTTTGGCAGGCGAAAAGCGGGGCAAAGGTCTGGTTTAATGGTCGGAGTGGCAGGATTTGAACCTGCGACCCCCTCGTCCCGAACGTTGTGGCAATGTCCGCTTCGCTCCGAAAGCGACCGTCAGCCATCCCGGGGCAAACCGACGCGAAGTGCCATGTGTGATCGGCACGCCCAGACGGATTGGCGGTGGCCTTCGCCATCCGCGCACACTGGTCAGCCTTATGTTGATACCACGCAACCAGCGACATCAACGGATTGTGCGGCTATTGCGCCGACTGTAGTGGGCTGGAGGCCTGGGTCCCGCGCTTAACGATCGGGTGCTTTAATATCCGGTCACCGCGAGCAGTCTGACTTGGTAAACTGATGTAGAGCAGCGGAGAATTTCCGACAGCGTGCGAGCGCGGAGTGAGTGTTGATCACGTGCATCAGAGAACAAGGAACACACCGGAGAAGATCAAAAAGATAAGTACAAGTTGCCGAAACATTGCGTCACCGATGCTACTGAAAAAACGCAAGCCGAGCCATGTGCCAATGACTACGACGGGCGCGCACATCAGAAACGTGCTCGACATGCCTGATGCGATCAGGCCAAATCTGGAAAAATAGAAAAGCGTTGCAATCTGCATAAGAAGGATGAAGGGTTGGACAATTCCACGCTGTTCATCCTTCGCCAAGCCCCGAATACTACACCAGATAGTCGGAGCTGCGCCCGGGAATGCGAAACTCCCACCCGTAATCCCTCCCGCAAGACCGACGACCACATCGACCAGCCGGCTACCACGCAGAGCGATGGTCTTAGGCCTCAGCAACATGTACCCGCCGTAGCCAATGAGACAGATGCCGAACGCGCCAGCAAAAACGTGCGCGTCGAGGTCCTCAAGAAGTTTCGCGCCAATTGGAATGCCGACGAAACCCCCGATGAGAAACGGCATGCATTCGCGCCACCGCATGGTTCTCCAAAGCCTTGTGATGCTCATCAATTGCGTGGTGATGCTGCAGATAAGCAGCAGCGGCACGGCGGTCACCGGCGCCACCCAATGTAGCAAAATAGCTCCTGCGACTGCGGAAAATGCGAACCCAGCAACGCCAGCGACCACCGCACCGACAAATACCGAAAACATTTTAAGTCCTAGTGTGAAGTCTATTGGTGGAAATGAGCCGACTTCCCATAAGAAAAAAATCGTTCCAACAATGGCCGGAATAATTGCCCACAATGAAGATATTTTGGGGGGCCCGCGGTTAGCCGTATATGTCGTTTCAACTACATGACCTTGATCGGAGGCGATGAAAGACAATATGTCTGCCGCCCTCACACCCTCCGGAAGGAGATGTGCATGCTGGATAATCACGCGGCGTGCTTCTTGTGCGCGAGATTGTTGAAGAGCGCGTAATATTGGTACGAGGAATGGCGCTAGTTTTTCTAACTTGCCATTCGCGCGTGAGCCGCTCTGCCACTCTGGAAAGGGGCGTGACAGATTCTGCGTTTTATTTTTGTCGGCCAGGGCGTGCATCAGATCATTCCCCATTCCCACAATTGCTAATCGGAGCGCGGTCAGCGCGCCGTCAGGGGAACTGTGCGATTGCCTCGATGAGATTTGGGAACAAATGAACGAAATACACCGTCGCCAGGAGTCCGATTGTGCAAAACCCGATGATTGCGATCATTTCGGGATTTGTGATTGCGGCGACAAACCGGAATGATGCGGTATGGACTGCCGGTGCATTATGGCCCAACTTCACAGCGGGAATTGGAAGTTCACTTCTCATTGGCATGTCAGACTCCTGTCACGTTGCGGTACCGGAAAGTGTCAAACGTGAGCCTGGCAGGAGCGGCGTGTTTCTGCTTTTAGAAGGGCTTAAGATGCCCTTACCAATTTCTTGATTTTTGCGCGGCTGGTGGGTCCAATGGCCGCCTGCGAATTCCCACAACCGGGGTGATGTTAAGTTGCTGTATTCATTTGAAGATTTTGTCCTCGATACGGAGCAGCGCGAATTGCACCGGGGGGCGCAACCAATTCCGATGCAGCCTCAGGTTTTCGACCTTTTGGAGTACTTCGTCGCGAACCGGCATCGCGTCGTCAGTAAAGACGACATTATCGCCACCGTATGGGGAGGACGGATCGTATCGGAATCGGCGCTCACCACCCGCGTGAACGCGGTTCGAACCGCGGTCGGCGACAGCGGCGCGGAGCAACGCCTGATCAAGACCCTGCCGCGCAAGGGTGTTCGTTTCGTAGGCGACGTTCGAACCGAAGACGCGGTTCAAGTTGTGGCGAACGTTGCGACACGGCCTCTACCCGCGCTTTCCGATCGGCCCTCCATCGCCGTGCTACCGTTTACAAACATGAGCGGCGACGCGGAACAGGATTATTTCGCCGATGGTATTTCTGAGGATATCATTACGGCACTGTCGAGGTGGCGTTGGTTCTTCGTTATCGCGCGCAATTCGACCTTCGCCTATAAGGATCGCAAGGTTGACGTGAGACTGATCGCCCAGGAATTGGGCGTACGCTACTTGCTTGAGGGGAGTGTCCGGAAGGCTGGAAATCGCTTGCGTGTCACCACGCAGCTCATCGATGCAACGACGGGCATGCACATCTGGGCGGACCGCTATGATCTCGATCTGACCGATATGTTCACGATTCAGGATGATGTAACACGGCAAGTCGCGGCGGCGATCGAGCCGGCCCTCGCTAATGTAGAAATCGAGCGCGCCCGGCGCAAAACATCGGAGCAGATGGTGGCGCGTGACCATCAAATGCGCGGTATGTGGCACTTCCATCAGTTCAGTGACGAAGGATCAGATAAGGCTTTGGCGTGTTTCAATCGCGCGATCGAATTAGACGATACGTTATCCGAGGCTTACGTCGGCGTAGCACGCGTCATGTTGAGCCGGTCCATGTACCGGTTTTCGACCGAACCGAACTTAAATTTTGAAAAGATACTAGAAATCGCAAGAAAAGCACTTGCACTTGATCCGACGAATGCTCCTGCCTGCTACGTTCTTTCGATTGCTTCGGCTCACAAGGACGATGCCGAGACCGCCCTTGAATTCGCGCGGCGCGCTATTGCACTAAATTCTAACTTTGCTTTGGGTCATTTCGCCCTCGCTGTGGCCAGCTCTTTCATGGGGCGACCGGACCAGGCGCTTGTTGCGATCATCTCGCCCTGCGGCTTAGTCCGACTGAGCCGCAACGCTTTGTGTGGCTCGCCCAGCGCGCATCGGCGTTATATCTGCTCAATCGCTACGCCGAGGCATCGGAGACGGCGCGGCAAAGCCTTAGCCTGAGGTGGTATCACACGGCCTGCCGCGTGCTGGCGGCAAGTTACGCGCAGCTCAACATGATCGAGCCCGCGCGGTCGGCGGTCCGCGAACTGATGTCCAGCAATCAAGCTGACAAGACGATCGGGGATGTCATCCGGCCCTTCAAGCGCCTCGACGATCGGGAACATTACGCCGAGGGATTGCGCAAGGCGGGGATGCCAGATCATTAGGGAATTGTTCAACGACGCTCGACACGGCCGCATTGGCACCAGCTGATCGCATCGTCTAGTCGGTCATCGCCCCAGAATAGCTCGCGACCAACAACGAATGTCGGCGAGCCAAAGATTCCGAGCTCACGCGCCACGTTGGTCTCGGCTTCAAGGATTGCCTGTGTGTCTTCGGCGCTGGCCAGAGGCAATACGCGGTCAGGATTTTGTCCAATGTCGCGGAGGCTTTCAGACACGTTGGGTTCGCTGCCGGTCTCCTGCCCAAGTTGAAACCAGCGCCGATACGCGGCGCGCACAAAATCCGCGCCCCAGCCCTCGCGCAGGCCGACTATCGCGACACGATTGGCGATCAGAGACTGCCTGACGGGATATGGCGCGGGCAGCTTCGCCGAAACGCCGTACATTACGGCACGGCGCTCGATGTCGCGCCACATGTACGCGGATTTCCTCGGCTTATCACCGAATGGAATGTGCTTCATCTCCTGTAAAATGACGAGCAGGTGAAAGGGCCGCCAACTGAATGATATGCCGGTCGACCGTTCAACCTCAGCGAGCCTCGACACACTCAAATACGAATAAGTGCTCCCCATGGTGAACCAGAAATCGATCTGAGGCGGACTCATTTCAGCTCCTGTCGCCAGGCCCCTCGGTTTAAATCGGAACCAATTGCTTCAGTTGAAATCTGCGCTTGGAACAACGATTTCAATACGCTATTCAACCTAACACCGGCTTGTTTTCAATGCGCAGACACTGCACGCTCCCTCATAATATTCGTTACTCAGGGAAAGCCAATGTCATCCGCCACCCCGACTCAAGCAGCGGCAGCGCCGAGTACATTTAAGATTATTGCCGCCGCTTCTATCGGTAATGCACTCGAATGGTACGACATTCTGGTTTATGGCTACCTCGCAGTGACGATCTCGCACTTGTTTTTTCCAACTGTGGATCAAACCCTATCCCTGCTTCTTGCCTTGGGGACATTCGGCGTGTCCTACCTTGTTCGACCCCTTGGGGCTATCGTGCTTGGCGCCTATGCCGATCGCGCCGGCCGCAAAGCCTCAATGCTGGCCTCAATTGTCCTCATGACGATCGGCACCGGGCTGATGGTCGTCATTCCAACGTATGCATCGATTGGCATTCTAGCGCCGATTGCTGTGCTACTTGCACGTCTTCTTCAAGGATTTGCAGTTGCCGGCGAATTCGGCAGCGCCACGGCATTCCTGGTTGAACAGACCACACATCGCAAAGGCTTCTTCGCCAGCT
>Ga0182030_10007659_pt1 | contig 22487 bp, 18 predicted proteins | sample 812S3MmetaG_FD_121299 | JGI IMG/M metagenome (GOLD analysis project Ga0182030, IMG submission 121299) | Permafrost microbial communities from Stordalen Mire, Sweden - 812S3M metaG (Illumina Assembly) | ecosystem: Environmental > Terrestrial > Soil > Wetlands > Permafrost | place: Sweden... | reverse complement strand
TCCATTGAGGAGGTAGCTTCGTCCATAATCATGATCCGGGGCTTTTTGATTAAGGCTCTGGCAAATGAAATCATTTGTTTTTCTCCATTCGAAAGACTTTCCCCTTCATTGCCTACTTCAATATGTAACCTGCCAATCAAATCTTCCGCTCCGATCAGCTTTAAGGTGTTCACAACTTCTTCATCTGCCGTACCGGGACAGGAAAAACAAATATTCGATTTCAAAGTACCGGTAAACACATGCGGAACCTGTGGTATGATCCCTATCTGGTGCAGATAATTGCTTATTGATAATGTTTTAATATCCGTACCATCAGCATATATTGTCCCTGAAATGGCTTCATAGAAACGACAAATAAGACTAACAATTGTGGTTTTTCCCTCTCCTGAAGGTCCAACAAGCGCAATAGACTCACCCGCCCTGATATGCAAATTGAAATTGCTTAGTACTTTTTGATTGGTTAAATAACCAAAACTTACATTCTCAAACCTTATATCCCCGGAGAGGTTAAATTCTGTTTGGGCATCCGGGTTGTTTTTTATAATTACTGGTTCGTCAATTAATGAAAATATTCGTTCACCTGCCGAAAGCGAACTAACCACTGTAGCATACGCACGGGATATATCAAAAATAGGCATAAAAATATTTCGCACATAAGCAAAAAATGCAGCAAAAGTACCAATGGTTATGACACCAACGCCAACAAAAGCCAATTTCCCTCCTGTAAACATTATAATACCGGCAACAATGGAGCCTAACAGCACAAGTATCGGATTGAAAAATGCAGAATAAACCGATGTTTTAAGCGAGGCATTTTTGAGACGACTGTTGATTTCAAAAAAACCCTTATTCCTGTATTCTTCAATAGCATAGGATTTGACAACCTCAATGGCATTTAAATTTTCAGTAAAATATCCCGTCAGCTCACTGTTAATCCTGCGGGACTCACGGGCATACCTGAGTACCAGAACCCTCAGTTTAACGGATATCATTAAAACAAAAGGAATTGAAATTAGAACAATGAAAGTCAAAGGAACATTAATAATAAACATTGAAATAAGACAGGCTGCAATCATCACGACAGCACCAACGAAGTTAATCAGAACCCAGGACATAACTTCCGACAACCTTTCAGTGTCATAGGTAAGTCTTGCCACCAACCAACCGGAAGATGTTTTATCGTAATAAGAATATGACAGTTCCTGCATTTTATTAAACATCTGGCTTCTCAGATCACGAATGACATAATGACGCAAGCGACCTGTTCCCAATATCATAAACCTTTCAGATAGGGCACTTAAAATTAACAACACCAGGTAAACTGAAATAAATCTAATAAAAACTTCAATAGGAATATTAAAATGAAACATCTTTACTGAAGCTTTGATCATTTCCGGGTTAATGCTTGAATCAATAAGGTATTTCCAGACAAGAGGCAATAGTGCTTCTGTAATTCCATTTATTATGGTGGCGACCATTAATATTCGTAGCCAGTTGCGGTATTTTAAAAAATAGACAAATAGTCTTTTTATAAAAGGGTAGAGCGCTTTTGACTCATTGTATATTCTATCGTTCCTGTGGTTTGTTTTCTGTTCCATAATATATATCCGAAAAAGTTAATTCATTTCAACAACTTTTCCTTCTGTTTGTAAATTGAAAATAACATTAAAATAACCATTTATATGATTCAAAGATTCCTGCGTTCCGATTTGCTCCACGCACCCGTAGTTTAACGCGATAATCTTATCGGCAAAAAGTATTGATGACAGTTTGTGCGAAATAATAATACAGGTTCTATCAGTCATTATTTTTTTTAACGACAACAGAATGGTTTGCTCGTTCATCTCGTCAATATAAGAAGTAATATCGTCTAAAATATACAGATCCGGTTTTTTTAAAATAAGCCGGGCAAGAGCCATACGTTGTTTTTGCCCGCCTGAAAGATTTATTCCCTTTTCGCCGATCATTTTATTAAATCCTTCTTCACTGTTGTCTAATAATCCAGAAATACAAGCCATTTCCATCGTTTCAAAAAGCATTGGATTGGTGGCAGAAGGATTCACAGAAAACATATTTTCTTTAATGGAAGCTGAAAATAAAATTGAATTTTGAAGAGCAACACCTAAATGCTTACGCAGATAGGCTTTTGAATAGCTTTTTAGTTCCCGGTTATCTAAAAGTATCGTACCTTCCGATGGTTCATATAAACGCAACAGTAATTTCCCGATAGTTGATTTACCTGAGCCAGTAGGTCCAATAATAGCAACCTTTTCGCCTGCATGAATTTTAAAACTTACATTTTTAAGGGTCAGACATTCTTGTCCCGGATAGGAAAAACTGATATTTCTGAATTCTATGTCTCCCTTGATGGTATAGCTATCATCAGCTACAATATCGTCTTCAACAGGGACTAAGAGCAGCTCATTGATACGCTGAAGCGCCACCATAGCCATTGAAAAGTTGGCAAGTATGGACCCAAGCTGATGCAAAGGCCATAGCATCATGTTCACTATAATACCAATTCCAAGGAGTTCACCTATTGTCAATATTCCTTTGGAAGTGAGATAAATGGCTGATAAATTTGATATGACTATTTGTAAAAACACCAATAAATCCATGGCAGGATGATATAAACTATGTAGTTCAATATGCTTTATACCGGCATCCAACCTTCTTGTGTTTTGCGTTTCAAATTCCTCAATAGCCAACGATTCTCTGGCATATGCTTTGATAGTTCTTATTCCCTGAATGTTTTCCTGAATAATATTGTTCAGCAGATCGGATTCAGCCTCATGTTTTTCCCAAATCTTTTTTTCTTTCTTATAAAACCGGAACGACAGGTAAACAACAAAAGGCATGAGACATAGGGATATTAAGGTGATGAGTACATTTATTTTACATATGATAATAAAAGAGAAAACCACCTGGAAAAAAATACGGATTAGTTCTACTATATTATTCTGAACAAAACTTTTTACTACTTCCAGATCATTAGTGGAACGTTGTATGATCTCACCCTTTGAATGATGGATATAATGATGAATAGCTATTTTTTGCAAATGGCTGAATAATTTGTCCCGTAAGTTGCGCAATGCTTCCTCCGTTGAAACCGCGTTGAGAGAATTTGCCCCGAAAACAATTATACTCCGGGCAAAAGTAATCAATATATAAAGCAATGAAAAATAAAGCAAAGCAGAGATCAGGGGATTGATATTCCGGGTTACCAATTCCAAAAAAGGAATATTGATGACATGTTTTACAATGCTCCCGGGTGAATTTTTCATTTGAACAAGAGCATCTGTAAGCCACTGAAAAACCTTAGGTTCTAATGCCCTTAAGAAAATCACGACAATGAACATGATACTTGATAATAAATAATACCATTTATTTTTCCCAAGTATTTTGAATAAAATTGAAGAAGAAGAAACTTTCATCTAATAATTAAAGCGAAGATTTATTATGCAAACCTATTTTATATTTATTATTTAAATGTTAGTTTTTGATTAAATTATATTTATGAAAATAATTAGAATTTTAATCCTATTTCTGCTTTCAATCCGATGTCATTTTTATACACTTCAGATGATAATATCTCTTCAAAGACACCAATACTAAATATAATACCAAATAATGATTTTGGGATAAAATAAATTCCTTGTTTTGGCGCTATTCCAATAATGAAATTATTGGTAACATTTCCGGAAAAGTCTGTCAATATCTCACTTCCAATAGGCACATCTAATCCTAAGTTAAACCAGAAGTAGTCATTTAGCTTTTTTAAAGCATTAAAACCAAATGTGTAATAGTTTAATTTGGCAGATTGAAAATTAAATTGTTGAAAATAACTCTGGTTGATTGACATTTCACTGATAGTTATTGTAAAGGGAAAGATCCATCCACTCCTAATTTTATTTGCATAACTATACAAAGTCACATTAAAGCCCGTTGCATGAACTCCTTGCATATCACTAACTGTAAGCATATAATAGGTTCTTACCCTTTCTGAAAGTGGCTTATTTTGATTGGATTGATTTACCTCTGGTGTACTATTCTTTTCCTGGGCCGGAGATGGTCTATATATTTGATTTTCAGGATTTGATAAATTTGTTTTAAGAGAATCCAGCTGAACAGAGCTCTTAACATTATTAGCAGATAATTGACAATTACTCAATTTTTCCTGCCCTTCTTTGGCATTTAATATAAACAAACTACTTCTTGGAGACCACACTCCCATCCTTGGAACCTGTTCAATATAATAAACCTTACCCGAATCAAGAATTATATCAAGTTCTTCAGTGTTTTCACCTATTGTCTCAATCTTATGTTTGCCGGCATGAAGGTTTGTATATACAAAATTATTGCCCTTTGTTGTTCCTATAAATTGACCGTCACAATTTACATCCAATCTCCATGTACCTAAATATTTGGTTGGTCTGAGAATATATATCACTGATGTACCGGATGGTGAACCCGATTGGTCTAACTTTGAATCAGACTGTACAGGTTCTTTATTAGATAGCTGATTATTAAATTCCTGACAAAAACAATTGATCACGGAAAGAAAAGTAATATTTAAAATGAAGAATAATATTTTTTTCATTATCTGCTTGTTGGTTCGAAATCGCACGATAAATTTAGAAAAAATAATTGAATTCCCAAAAAACTAAACCATTTGTCCAAATTATTCACTTGATTTTCTTAAATGAACCTTACTAATTTTAACATAAAACGAAAAGTACAAAATGATAAGACATGTGGCTATCCCAGTAATAAAAAATGTGGCGCCTGCACCAAAGGTAAACCAGATAAATCCAGCCAATGAACTTGCCACCAATGCAAAAATACTTTGAAATCCCGAATAGCTGCCAATCGCGGTTGCCGTATCTTTTTTATCAGTAATATTACTGATCCATGCCTTTGAAATACCGTCTGTGGCTGCAGCATATATCCCATACAGAAAAAACAGACCCATAAATACATACCTGTTTGTACACCAACTCATCCCAAAATAAACTATGGCAAATAAGGAAAGCCCTGTTAAAAATATTTTCTTCAACCCTGTTTTATCCGCTATGATTCCCATGGGAAAGGAAAACAACGCGAATATAAGATTAAAAAAGATGTATAGCCCAATGACAGCAGTGTCATTCATTCCGGCCTGCTTTGCTTTTAAAAGCAGGAAAACGTCAGAACTGTTAAACAGCGCGAATGCTAAAAGCCCAATGACAACTTTACGATACATCAAAGGACTGTCTTTCCAATATCTCAGGAATGAAAAAAAGGGAGTTGTCTTTTTTTCTTTGATTGTTTCCTGCCCTTTCTCTTTAAGGAACATGGTCGCGACAATGGCACAGAGACCGGGAATAAAAGCAATTAAAAATAAAGTTTTATAATTTCCCGGGTGTAACCAGAGATAAAGCAAAGCGAGAGAAGGACCGATCACGGCGCCCAATGTATCCATGGAACGATGAAAACCGAATATTTTTCCTTTTGTTTCGGGAGTTGCTTCATCTGAAAGAATAGCATCTCGCGCGCCGGTGCGAATCCCTTTTCCAAAACGATCCATCGTTCTGGCTAAGAAAATCCACAGCGGGTAAATGAACAGCGCCATCATGGGTTTTGATATGGCGCTTAACGAATATCCGATTTTCACAAAAGGAGTCCTTTTGCTTGTGTTGTCAGAAAGCTTACCAAAATATCCTTTGCTGATCCCTGCTGTTGCCTCTGCAACGCCTTCAAGAATGCCAATCAGGACAATTGAAAAACCAATCGTCCTTAAATAAATCGGGAGAACGGGATACAGCATTTCGCTTGCCGCATCGGTAAACAAGCTTACCAAAGAAAGAATCCAGACAGTACGGGTGATGTATCTCATAAGAACTATATTTATCTTTTTAATTGCTTAATGGAACTCGCATACCTCAATAAACAATTTAACTAAGCAACCAAGGTAAATTAAAGCAACGGATGTTTAATTAAAATTAAGGAATTGTTATATTTTGAATAATAATTGAGGACTGTTAGCGGTTAGCAATTTTTGTCTTCAAATAATTTTCAGGAGTCATAACTCCAAGTTCACTATTTTTAAAGTCTTTTATATTCCTTGTCAGAATAGCATCCATATCTCCTGTTTTCTCAGCAGCAAAGTTTTGCAATGCATCTTCAAAATCCTTGAAATCAGAATTTAATGCTTGAATAATGGTTGTTTTATCAATCATCAAAACGTCCATTATTAATAATAATCGGGTGAGTTTTTCTATTACTTTTTCATGTTTTGCAGTTTGTTTCAATAAATAATATACATTACTACAAATCACGGGAGTTATATATCCATGCAATTGTTTTAATTCACAAAGTGAAAAGACCTGAGCAGCATGCCCGGAAAAAGGCTGTCTATCAAAAAAGAAATCAAGTATCACATCTGTGTCTATAAGTATCTTATCCATACTATAAATATTTTTGTGACAATCTTTTTGTTAATTCTTTCTTGTAGTCAAAATTTTCAGGTGCTCTAAAAGAACCTTTCAGTGATTTTACTATAGGTGTAATCTTACCTGAGGATTTCACTTTTTCTTTTGTAATAACTTTCAAGTAGTTCTCAATTATATCAGACAAACTCCATCCCTTATCTTTAGCATATATCTTAGCTTTCTCAATAATAGAATGCTCAATAGTCAGAGTAAGCTTCGTATTCATATCACATTTAATTAATTATTATTTACACGTGCAAATTTACAATAAAAAACACTACCGTGCAATTTATTTAAAATAAATACGTGCGTTTTTTAATTGTATATGCCCGGTTTACTTCATTCTATTTTATTCTTCCGGCACATAAGAAATTTTTCTTGCTTTCATGCAAATAAACGAAGGAAACTTCATTAATTCATTATAATTCCTTTCATCATTTATTTTAAAATCTTCAGTGGGTTTGGGCTCAAGAATTTTTTCAATGACAAACCCGCTGTCGTTTAAAGCACCTGTCAATGAGCCAAGACTATGATAATAACTGGGCATGTTCACCAATTTTCCAAAGCCCTTCCAGGTGTATTCTATCAGTGTTGTTTCGAAATAGTTGTCAAGTTTGAAAAATTCATAATTAAAGAAGGGATGATCTGTTGAGAAGATGAACCAACCATTGGTCTTAAGCACCCTGCTGAATTCTTTAAAAAGAGCATAATGATCATGCACATATGCTATTGCCAGTGAACTTAAAACACCGTCAAATGACTCATTCTGTAAAAACGACAAAGGTTCTTCCATGTTTGCCAATATCAATTCTGCTTTATTACCCAAGCGATTTTTTGCATGAGAGAGCATTTTTTCACTGGCATCTATTGCTGTTACCATGGCTCCTTTATTAATGAGCCATGCAGCATAGACTCCGGAACCACAACCTGCATCGAGTATAGCTTTACCAGATACGCCGGGAACCAATGATTGCACAGCCGGTCTATCATAATAAGCATTATGAGGCTTTGTTTCAATCATGGCATTGTAATCATCCGCCAACGCCTCGTAAGCATCGTGTGGTAAGGATTTATTCATGGGTTAAGCTTTAATTATTTTTCAATGCTATATTTTCAAGAGAATTTTCTCAATATTTTTAATGACTATGCACTTTCTTTATAAATTCGGTAATTAACGGGTTTGGTTTTTCATACGTTGAATCAACCTGCGGAACAAACGCGGTGATGATAAAAAAGGGATGGTTCTTTAATTCAAGAATACGGATTTCATTATTGGCATCTGTCCCGCTAACGACTAAATCTCCTTGTAAAAGCGGGGATTTATAATCATTATTAAGTCCATAAGTACAAAAATAATCCACTTCAATTACATTGGTATTGTATATTTTATAAGCAGAAGTATTCTCTATTATCGTCACTTTACCCCTCGTCCCTGATAATGAACATGCCATCTTAGTTATAAACAGATTCGCCAGGTCATCAGAATATTCAGCATGTTGGGCATTTCTGTATCCTGCCACATTTCTTGCATATTCAATTATCGTATGCTGATAACCGCCACAAGTCCCCAGATGCGGTATCCTATTCTCACGTGCATATTTAATTGCATTCAGCGCACCGTCTAAACTTTTAAAAGGACTGCCTGAGGCGCTCCATATTCCGCTCAGGTTTTTTAACGATTCTGCATAATTATCCTGATCAAGAGTTGTAGTATCAATCCAACGATAGCTTGTATTTATTTCTGATGTCCTGTTACAATGCTCAATTGATCCCGCAATGGCAGATTGAGTCTTTGAATGATGAAAATCTCCTATGATACCAATCTCTTTAATCATACCTCAATAATCAATTTAACTAAGCCAACCAAGTAAAATAAAGCAACGGATGTTTAATTAAAATTAAGGAATTGTTATATTTTGATTAATAATTGAGGACAACGGAAATAGTAAAAAGGAAAAAAATAACTTATCTTTGTAAAAATTACCAAATATGAACTCAACGATAAAGGTAACAAGTTTTGATTTAATTAAAATTCTCCGGGAAAAAATTGGCGAAGAACAAGCATCAGCTCTGACAAATTATATTGAGACCAAAGTCCACGAAGAATATGAATCTAAGAAAGAAGGAATTGCAACTAAAGAAGATATTGCAAATCTTAAAACTGATATTGCAAATACAAAAGTTTCTATAATTCTATGGCTAATTGCTACTATGATAGCCCTGTTTGGAATATCTACAGGTTTATTACTTCACTTCATGAAATAATTAGTGTTTGTCCATAATGAATCCATTTAAATAAATTATAGCACCCGAAACTTCCCAAAATCATCAGGTAAGCTTTTGATCGGATGGAGCACAGGGATAATCTAATGAATTAATCAGTTCCGCTATTAAAGCAAGTAATTGTGAGGTTTTTTCTTTCCCCAGATGTTTTTCTATTTCAATCCGCAACAACTCGTTGATATCCCAAATAGCAATTAAAAGTGCAGCTCCTTTATCAGTTAACATAATTTTATTTATCCTGTTATCTGTTGTTTCTTTTTCAGTTTCAATGACCTCCTCTTTCAGCATCTCATTAACCAACTTACTCATGGCTTGTTTTGAGACCCATGCCCTTCCTGCAAGTTCCTTGTTTGAAGCACCATTGATACCAATATTGGCTAATAAGGAAACATATCCCGGTTTAAGATGAGCCAGATCTGAACTTCCCCATTTTTTTTCCTGAAAAGAAGTCAGATATCTGAATAAACCATAAATCAACCTGCCAATATTTGTATCCTGATCAGGCCATATCTCTGCCAACCTGGCTTTTGACTTTTCTGATAACATTTTTTAAAACATTTAAACATATTTAGAAATGACTTGTTTTTATAATTAGTCAACTTAGTTTACTTTTGCAAATTAATAAAAAATAATTAAAATGGAAAATAATTCAGATATAAACACATTGCCAAAGAAAAAGAATATCATGCCACGAATAATCATTCTTGTTGTCGTGATCATAGCCATCATCGTAATTGGCAAAAAAGTCTGGTATGCCTTCGGGCACGAAGAAACTGATAATGCACAGGTTGAAATGCGCTTGGTTCCAATCTTGTCAAGAGTTTCAGGATATATTGATAAAATATACATGGAAGATTATGCAACAGTCAAAAAAGGACAATGCATGCTTGAAATTGATTCAACAGAATTGCTTTTGCAGTTAGACGAGATGAAAGCAGATTACAACCAGTCCCTTGCTGATATAGAAAATGCAAAAGCCTCCATAATCAATTCCCAGGCTGCCCTCTCCTATTCTAAGGGGAACGAAGGTGTAATTGCCTTACGCAAAGAGAAAGCGTTAAATGATTTTAACCGTGATAAAAATCTTTTTGAAGCCAATGCCATTACTGAAAAGCAATTTGATGACAGCCATTCCAACTTTGACATCAACATGAAACAACTTGAAACGGGAGGCTGGGATGTTCATGTAGCCGAAACCCGGTTGAACATGCTTCATTCTCAATTATCCAGAACCATTGCTCAGGCTCAGCTTAAAAAAGCAAGAATGGATCAGCAGTTATTAAAAATTTCCTATTGTCGTGTTTACGCCACTTCCGATGGAAACATAGGCAAGCGAAATATTGATATCGGACAGTTTATTCAGGCAGGAACCCCCTTATTTACCATTATCAATAACCAAAATATTTGGATAGATGCCAATTATAAAGAAAATCAGATCAGTGACATTAAAATTGGCAGATTAGCCAATATCAGAGTGGACGGCTTCCCTGATATTCCCATCACCGGGAAAGTAACAGCATTTTCAGATGCAACAGGCGCACGCTTTTCATTATTACCTCCCGACAATACGACAGGGAATTTTGTGAAAGTAACGCAACGGATCCCTGTCCGGATTGAAATTAATAATGTTGAAAAATACAAAGATATTCTCAAGGCAGGTATGAGTGTTGAAGTCTCCATTCCAACAAATTAAAAAATGGAAACAAGCCGGATAGCGAAAATAATAATAGCGGTCACGACCATCTCTGCTGCAATAATGGAATTGATAGATACTTCCATTGTTAATGTGGCATTGAATCAAATGGCTGGAAATCTTGGAGCATCCATTGAAGATATTTCATGGGTAATAACATCTTATGCCATAGCCAATGTGATCATCATTCCGATGACCGGATTTTTATCTCAATATTTCGGACGCAAGAATTATTACATGGCATCCATTATTATTTTTACGGTTGCTTCGGTATTCTGCGGGACGTCAACATCATTATGGGAGCTGGTGTTCTGGAGATTTGTACAGGGCTTGGGCGGGGGCGGACTATTATCTACCTCACAAACTATTTTATTTGATGCTTTTCCGGTCAAACAACGAGGTATCGCGGGTGCTTTATTTGGAATGGGCATCGTACTGGGACCTACACTTGAACCAACTGTAGGAGGATTTATTATAGACAGCTATTCATGGCCTCTGATTTTTAACATCAACGTTCCTTTTGGTATAGTTGCCAGTATTCTTTCTTTCAATTTTATCCATAATGAAAAAGAAACCCTTAAAAAACCGTCTATTGACTGGTATGGGGTTCTGCTATTGGTCATCGGGATTGGTTCGTTACAATATGTACTTGAAAGAGGTGAGATAGAGGACTGGTTTTCATCGGAATATATCAGATGGCTTACATTTACTGCTGTTACAGGAATAATTGGATTTATATGGTGGGAACTCAGTCAAAAAAATCCGATTGTGAATCTGCATATTTTGAAGGACATCAATTTATCAATAACGACTTTGCTCACATTTGTCACCGGATTTGCCTTATTTACTTCTGTGTTTGTATTTCCACTATTGTTGCAAAGGGTTTTAGGGTACACGGCTTTTGAAACAGGGATTACACTTTTACCGAGTTCTTTGCTTTCACTGTTGATCATGCCTTTTGTGGGTCGCAGCTTACAGTCCGGCACTTCACCCAAGATATTTATAAGCATGGGATTTATCGTGTTAATGGCTTTTGGTTTTTTAATGTCTAAAGCTGATATAAACGTATCATCCCGTTTCTTTTTCCTGCCTTTGATTTTGCGGGGTGCCGGATTATCATTGCTGATGGTTCCTTTAACCATACTTGCAGTGCAGGGATTATCAAAAATTGACATGCCACAGGGAATAGCGATCAATAATATGATGCGCCAATTGGGAGGTTCGTTCGGGATAGCTATCATCAACAATTATATTGCCCAGCGTTATGTCGTGCACAGGTCGCAAATGGTTAGTCACATCTACTACGGAAGTCAGCAACTGGCAGAAAGAAGTTCACTCATTATACAGGGCCTTAAATCTAAATTGCCCGATACAGCTAACTTCCAGCAACAGTTTACACATATCATGGATCTTACGGTCATGAAACAGTGCTATTTACTCACTTATCTTGATGCTTTCCTGTTTTCGGCATTGTGTATATTATTTGTTTTTCCCTTGCTGTTCCTGACAAGAAAAAAGAAAATGTCGGCGGAAGCAATCAAAGAAGCAAACGAAGCTTCACATTAAATATTAATACAATAGCGTTATGAAGAAAATACTGATTATTATTATTATTATTTTGATCCTGCCAAAAGTCTTTGCACAGGACTTACAGATCCCGGACATGATTAAAAACCTTACCGATCAATCGTTTCAGAAATATCCGAAAGTATTGGAGATGCAGGATTTGGTTCATTTAAGCGAAATCAGAGTCAGTCTGAACAAAGCCGGATTTTTTCCAATAGCTAATGGAAATGTTTCCTATACACGACTTTATCCGACTGATCCCATCGCGATCACTTTGGGGCCAAAAATAATTGATTTTCAAATAGTCCCGGCCGATAATTACAATGTTGGTGTAACGCTTGTTCAACCGATCATTAATTTAAAAACATCGGCAAACATTAACAAATCAAAAAGCGATATGACCGCATCCATTGACAATCTGGAAAATTTTAAACTGCAACTGGCTTACCAGGTAGCTCAGATTTATTACGGAATTGTTTTTTTAAATAAAAGCCTGCACGTTCAACGTCAACAATTGGATCTCATTCAAACAAACATCAGACAAATAGAGGCAAAAGTAAAAAACGGAGATGCACTCACTTATGATCTCGTTTCAATGCAGGTGAGATACACGAATGTGGAAAACTTTTATACCGATCTGCAAAATCAGATAAACAAACAATATAACCTGCTGAATATGCTATGTGGAAATTCCGAATCAATAACCATTTCCGACACAACTATTATAGACAAAGGGTTTGATATAGAAACTGATTCTATTTTTGCAATGGCAGTCGTGAATAATCCGGATATTAAAATTGCAAATGACAATATTGAATCTGCGAGGTTGGATCTGGTAAGCACGAGCAGAGATCAATTGCCTTCGTTAAATATGCTTGCAGGAACAGGATATAGAAATGGGTTTATGCCGGATGTTTTCACAACCCGTTTTAATTATTATGTTGGTGTTTCTTTAAACATCCCGATATTTTCCAGTTCCCGTCCCGGTTATCAGAGAAAAATAGCATTGGTCAATCTGAATGCATCAAGGAGTGCCTTAGAAACGCAACAAATCACATTAAATAAAGATATTTTAAATGCACTGGAAGATGTGAAAAAGAATAAAAATAAACTGGCAGGTTCCGACACGCTTATTATGCAAGCAACACTGGCACTCAGACTTGCAACTGACCGGTATAAAAACGGGGTGATCACAACACTCGAATTGCTTACAGCTCAAACCAATTACCAGGATGCTTTGTTAAGTAGACTGCAATATGAATATAACTTATTGCTGGCAAAAATGGAAATTAACAGGTTAACCGGAAAAAGGTGGTGGTAAATATTTCAACGGTGCAATATAAAGTTCACGACTTATTCTTACATTTGCAATTCTTATGAGCAGATTATAAGTTATAGATGGCAAAAGGATCAGAGACAAACCGAAAAGCTGGAATAGCAGGATTAAAAAATATATTTCGTTCCCTACAATACCGTAATTACCGTTTATTCTTTGGTGGCCAGAGCATCTCGCTGATAGGAACATGGATTCAACGTATCGCGATGCCCTGGTTGGTTTATGATCTTACAAATTCCGTTTTTCTTTTAGGATTCGTGGGATTCGTGGGACAGATTCCCACTTTCCTGTTATCTCCGTTCGCTGGCGTCCTCACTGACCGGTGGAACCGCTATTATATTTTAATTGCCACCCAGATTTTAGCGATGTTGCAAGCTGTCATATTAACCTGGTTAGTATTTAACGGAACTGTTCAAGTTTGGCATATCATACTGCTAAGTGGTTTCTTAGGATGTATCAATGCATTCGATATCCCGGCACGCCAATCGTTCGTCATTCAAATGGTGGAAAAAAAGGAAGACCTGGGTAACGCGATTGCACTGAATTCGTCAATGGTAAATGGTGCCCGCCTGCTGGGACCCTCTCTGGCAGGCGTACTTATTGCCACGACAGGCGAAGGTGTTTGCTTTCTGCTCAACGCGCTTAGTTATGTTTTTGTGATCTGGTCACTATTAATGATGAAAGTTGCCAAAAAAGAAAAAAATAAAGAGCATAAACCTGTTCTGACTGAATTTAAAGAAGGTTTTTTATATACATTTGGTTCTGTCCCGCTTAAATATATTATTCTTTTATTGGCTTTGGTCAGTTTAATGGGAATGCCATACACCGTATTGATGCCTGTTTTCGCGAAGGAGGTCCTTCACGGCGGATCGCACACCTTTGGCTTTTTGATGGGGGCCACAGGGTTGGGAGCCTTAACAGGAGCCCTTTATCTTGCTTCCAGGAAAAATGTCCTCGGGCTTGATAAGTTAATTCCATTGGCAGCTGCAGTTTTTGGTCTTGGGCTTATTTTGTTTGCCTTGTCACATTTCTATATCTTATCTCTGGTACTCCTCGTTTTTACTGGTCTTGGAATGATGCTCCAAATGGCATCAAGCAACACGATGCTACAGACCATTGTTGATGATAATATGCGAGGCCGTGTCATGAGTTTTTACACGATGGCATTCATGGGTACTGCTCCTTTTGGCAGTTTACTGGCAGGTTCTCTCGCGAGTAAAATAGGCGCTCCAAATACGCTATTATTTGGAGGAATAGCTTGTGTTGCAGGTGCAGTTATCTTCGCGAGAAAACTCCCGGAATTTAAAAAGATCATTCAACCTATCTATAGTAGGCTGGGCTTAACCAATGAAAAAATCTCAACGATTCAAACAGTTACAGAAATTTCCTGTCCGGAGGAAGATTAAAAGAATTCCTTTTATTTGAATATTCTTTCATCGAAAGGAAAAGGCTCAGTAGTTATTATTCTAATCTTGTTAAATTCAGAATGATTCGGATTTATCAGAATATTATATTCTCCCTTTGTAACAGATGAAGGCACTTTTAAAATACAATATTTATTATCCAAAATAAATTTATCTCCTATTTTCTGTGTTGATATATCATGAGGATTTGAATTCCAATTTATAGGTAAACTTGAAACATTCAGAAAAAATTGTGAAATGTCATTGGGAATAAATATTGTCATTATAATAAAATCTGGTGGTAAGGTTGCTAATGTTAAATGAACTGCAACTTCAGCCATTGCCAATGATCTGTTTTCCGCTGCATAAATCATTTCAACTCCGATAGAATTCCATCTGGCTCCTTTTTTAGCTGCTCCTATACCAGATAAACTTGCGGAATAAATTTTTCTATCTAATCTATAGACTTCCATTAAACAAATATACCATGATTAATTCTTGTTAGTTCTCCAATTACCATATCCTTTCCATAAGAGTCTTTAAGTAATTCAATTGGCTTGAGTCTGCCCAAAGCATAATTCGGAGTATCCAACCAAAGTTTTAACTTTTCCATATTACCAAACACTTCCAACCCAATATTTGTAACTTCAGCTATTTCGAGTATCTTTTCTGATTGAATAGATTTAAATTTACTAGAATTTAATTTATAGCGGTGCAATGTTCTGGTTGAAATTTCAAGTATTTGTGACCAATCATCTTCATTGAAAGGTGTATTATTCTTTATAAGATTAAATAACGAATAAGGAATCCCTTCTCTTATTAATATTATGATAAGAAATTTATTTGTAAACATCAGAGAATAAGTAAGTTCATTTATTGGAACGTTGATTTTATTTTCTATTTTGGATTGTTTTAAAATTGAAACTATTTCTTTATCTAACTTCTTATCCAACTTTAAAGCATTTTTTTCTTCAATTGTATTCATAATTTATAATTTAGACATTTGTCCACAAATTTATGACATATTTCCATTAAATAAAAAATATTATAACAATTTTCAGTATTATTTTTATCACATAACGTTCACAATAATGAAGGGGAAATTTAGTACCGGCAACCTATACCGATAACTTCAGAAAGAAGAGTATATTCAATATTAATTTGAGGATAAATGCACACGGCTATATATTAAGAGAAGATCTGATGCATTGTCTGCTGATTGAAGGGACTCTTCAAATTTATCAGTATTCTTATTTTTAATGTTAATAACAATGTCTAACACCTTGTTAAATTTGGCAGTGGCATCATCCATGGTCAGTTCTCCTTTTTTAACGCCTTTTTTAAGATACTTTTCTATTTTCTTTACAGAAAAATAAACAAGCGGTTTGCGATACAAGGTTTTTGTGGCAGGATTACCGGGAGCTATAGGCTCTGTATAAGAATAAAGATCTTCAAAAATATACATTTTTTTGGCAACCTGATCTCCTAAAAAATGCGTTCCGGACATTTCTGTGGTCACCTTTTTTACTTCCTCCGGAACAATATCATACACATCAAACTCATAAACAACAATTTTTTCACTTTCACCGGGAAGCATATTGGTAGTTGAAGTTTTGTTCCCCGTTTCTGCCGAAGATTTATTTACAGAAGCTACTTCTTGTCCGGAAACAACACCAAAGTTAATAAAAATAAAAGCTAATATGTTCAAATATAAAGTTTTCATGATTTCAAGAATTAAATGTATTCCACCTATTCCAATGTACAAATATCCATCTTAAAAATATCCATCATGTTAACTTAATATTAACATTATATTAAATGTGATTAATAAAGGAATTGATTTTTCAGGATATTTATTTTTTCAGGTGACAACCCATTTAATTTTAAAAAAGCTGCCCAGATAATATTATAGGGCAGCTTAATTGTAATTATTAAAATAAAGATATTTTATTTTGGAGTAGCAGAACCAGGCAGATTGATCCAGACATCCTGAAACAGATCATCTGCACCACCAAACTGGGCAGAACATGCTGCCTGCCAGTTTGCTGTATTGTTTTGGGCTTCACTAAGCGGATATTGCCAACGTCTGGGTATTTTTCCCTGTGCATCCAAAATATTCAGAGGATCAGTGGATGTAAAAGTGCTTGGATAACCACCTGCTGAAACTTTCGGACTGGAATTTAGAGTACTTGTCCTTCTCCAGTTATTAAATGCCGTCCAACCTGAATTTTGCCAGAATGCTATATATTTTTGATTTAATATCTGGCTATAAGCTGTAGCTTGATTGGCTGATAATGCCACAAGGGTAAGAAAGGTGTCTACATTGAGAGTAATGGTTGATTGAGCAGTTGTCAGTTTTGTGCCACTCACAATATAATTTAAACCACCTTCATCATATACCTGCATTGTCCCGCCTTGTGTTACACCAAAATAAGACAAGGAAGCATTGATACCTTTCATGTACCAGGTAGATGCAGAACCGTTTACCCAAAGCTGATTGATTGCTTCTGCAATATTGAAACACTGTTCAGGATACCCGATTAAAATAGAACCTTTTGCTTCATCGCCAGTAGTAGGACCTGTAGCACTTGAGGTATAATATCTGGCGTAATTGGGATATGAATACTGACCCCACCCACCGATAGCTGAATGGTTATAAAGAGCTCCATAAGTTGAATCTATGCTGGCTCCCTGATAAGCTGTAAAATCGCCGACTGATTTTTTAAGTGAATCAATCTGGAATTTTGCAGGAGTAGAAAAAATAAAAGTTCTGGGATCCATATTGACAGTCAGTAAATTCATCAAAGTAGTACTCATTGGCTGTCTGTTGTTATATTTACCCATCGTACTGCCTGGATTCGCTAAGTAAGGGTTATAAGCTGAATTATAAGTAAATATAAGGTTGTCGGATTCTCCTCCAAGCAATGGGTAGTTTGTCCCATTAATAAGACTATCTAAACGCGCTGTAATATTAAGATCACCGGCATCATAGGTTGTTCCTATTTTTTTGCTCAGACTAATTAAAACACGTAATTTGTAAGCATTGATTACTTTTTGCCAATGCGTCAAACCCGATGCGCCTGTGAAGCCAAAAATATCACCTGTAAAAGGGAGCAGGGAAAGGTTTAATGCACTCTGATTATTCAACATCATATTGGCAGTATCAAGTAATGCCAGACATGCTTTATATACATCATGTTGAGTAGAATACGCAGGGGTTAGGTTTGATACACCCTGGCATATACCTATCATTGGGATATCTCCAACTCTTTCCGATAGCCATATCAGACAATAAGCTCTGTAAAACTTACCCATTACAGCATAAGCATTGGTTCTGGATTTCGTAATCAGGGCTGCCGCGTTTTCCATTTGGATCACATTCTTTATCATATTATACGTTTGGGCAGTATTTGACCATCCGTAGCTATTTGATCCACCATAATAGGGATCATTGGAAACAAAGTATTGTTCGTTATGCTGAATTGTCATACTAAAAGGTTCTTCAGAAACTGTACCGGGTTGCAATGCACTACCATCAACCTGACCGGGTCCCAGAAACATTTCATTTTCAACCCTGTTCAGAAGCATGGAAGGAGGAATAACCGAGTTTTGACCCGGCACATTCGGGTTCAGATTACTGAACTTCTGACAACTTCCTAGAAGTATCAAAAGGACTAAAGAAATTATTAATTTTATTGTTTTCATATTCTGATATTTTCTTTTTTTCATTTTTTAAAATTTTTAGAACTAATGTTTAGAATGCTACGTTGATATTAAAACCAAACTGACGTACAATAGGGGTTTGCATACTGGCGCTGGTAATTAAGTTCAGGTTTTCAGTGCCATATCCATTAGATTGATCTGTCTGGTTTTTGGTTTGTCCAATTCTTGAAACATCAAATCCAACCGGATATTGATCCAAATCAACATCTTTACGTTTTAAAGCTGTTATATATAATAAATTCCTTCCAACCAAAGAAACAGATGCCCGTTTGAAAGCTGTGCGTGCGAGAAATTTCTTCGGTAAATTATAGGTTATTTTTAAATCTCTCATCATAAAATAAGTTTTACTTACCATATAAGGTTCCTGAAAAACACCATTTATATTGGAAATATAACCTGTCTGAAGACGAACCTTGGTTTCATTTGGGGAAAATTGCAGTGTGTTCATATTGGTAATATTACCATGAGAATCAAAAATTGGAGTTCCTGATGTAATTTCTACACCGGGAGCTACATATTGTCCCTGCAAATTTGAAGGCGCTACATAATTATTTGCTTTTACCTCATTCCATTCTGCAAGTCTGGCTGCTCCCATAGCACCGTTAACAAGATCAGTAGCGTTACCTGATTGCAACATATCAGCATAAATTTCATCAAAAATGACTCCACCTACCCTGCCGTCAAACTGGAATGAAACAGATAAATCCTTATAAGAAAACTTGTTGGTAATACCCCATACATAATCAGGATTTGCATAACCTAACTTTTGCTCGTAATTTGCACCTGTTGTACGAACTAATGGACTTCCAGCCGCATTGATTACCTGTCCCTGCAGATCACGGTAAAACTTATAACCATAAATAGCATCCAAACGATCACCAACCTGATAATAATGGCCGTTAAGCAACACAGATTGGTCGGCTTCATAAATACTTTTCAGTTTTTCAACAAAAGTGGACCAATTTGCGGTGAGTTCCCATGAAAAACCATTCGGATTCTTAAACGGAGTAACTGCTAAATCCAATTCCCATCCGTTCTTAGTGGTTGTAATACCGTTCACATTCTGACTGTAATAACCTGTTGATGCGGCAACCTGTTGCGGGAATATAGTCGGTCCGTTGGTGGTGGTGTAATAGGTAGCTCCCAGTCCAATCCTGTTGTTAAGCAATTTTATATCACCCCCGAATTCCATAGAAGAAACCGTGAAGGGTTTCAGAGTTGGGTTCGCCATTGTATTTGCATAGTTTGCCGAAGGTGTGTTATTATATAAGTGATTTATAGAATATGCATTTTGGTTGGTATAGGATGGTCCATCATATGAACTGTAATAAGATGATCCATAACCCAGCGGAGTTGGCTGACCTAATAAGTCAAATGAAGGTCCGGCAGTAGGAGTGGTCAAACCGCCTTTAACATTTGCATAGGATCCTCTGATCTTAAGGAAGGAGACAACCGGTATTTTCACGTAATCAGTAACAACAGAACTTAAAGAAACGGATGGATAAAAATAGTTTTGTTGACCCGGATAAAAAACACTTGAATTGTCAAGTCTGCCTGTTGTGTTTGCTGAAACATATTTTTTATAAGAAGCATCAACAGAATAATAAGCGCTTAAAACATTCATACCCGAGTTAAAATTATAGCTAACAAGTGGATTCAGGGTATTCGTGAAATTATAAACTCCCGGTACAACAATGTTATTTGTTGAAGTCCAGCTTGAGTTATAGGTAAAGGTTCTGACATTTCCTCCGACTAACGCGCTTACAAAGAAATCCGGCGTTACATTTTTATTATAAGATAACATAACATCATTGTTATTATCATAAAGCATTCTCCTGTCTTCCCTATATTCACCGGTTGAAGCGCCATTTACAGTACCTTCCTGTATACCACCGCTTGAAAGGCTATAAGTTATTGCCGAAGTAGGTAGAATTTCTGTTCTCATCATACTATAACCGCTTGCCTGAGCTCTGAAGCTAATGTGTAATTCAGGTGTAATAGCATAATCAAGTTTGCCGTAACCGTAAATATCTGCTTTCGTGTGACTCCTTAACCATTGATTTGCCATGAAATAAGGATTGTTGGCGCGTCCATATTCGACCCAGGCCTGCTGAATTCCCGGAGTTCCAGGTGCTTGCCAGTAATTCTTAAAACTTCTGACATCAAAGTTTGCCGAACCATATTCCTGTATCATATAGGTATAACTTTGAGGACCATAAATAGCATCAGGAACATTCGGTGAATACTGATAATTATAATTCAGATTCCCTTCAATTCTTAACTTTTTGGTGAAGTTATAACCGGCATATATATTTCCGTTTGAACTGTTGAGTTCTGTATTGGGATCAATACCTTTCTGATAAACATCAGACATTGAAATGCGGAGGTCGTATTTTTCTCCACTTGCAGTAATAGACAGGTTATTTGTTGTATGATAACCACCTTCCATAAAATTGTAAAAATTGTTCGCACCAAGTACATTAAACGGAGTCTGCGTCCTGATTCCATTTGCACCAAGAGGACTATTATATTGAGCAACTCCTTGTCCTTCCATCCTGGGACCCCAAACCGGCTGACGTACGAAACCTCCGGTCTTATTAAAAGGATCATTGCCATAAGCATACGAATAGTTCGAACCAATTCCATATTCATTTTGTCTTACTGGAACAGCTAGAAAACTTCTCGGATCAATCATATCGCTTGTATTAAATTCTATGGTAGAAGTACCTTTCACTCCCGCACCTTTTTTTGTAGTAATAACAATGGCGCCGTTTATACCTCTTGACCCATACAATGCACCTGCATTGGCTCCTTTCAGAACTGTATATGTTTCAATATCGTCAGCACTGATATTCCATGTATCCGAGTTAATAGGTACTCCATCTACTACATATAAAATATCCGTATTACCTCTTAATACCACCTGGGGGTTACCAAAGAATTCGGAAGAGGCACCAACTGATAAACCAGACACTTTACCAACTAAGGAATTAATCGCGTTTGCATCCCGATCCTGTGTCAGTTCCGTTCCTTCCACTTTCTGGGTCGAATAACCGATTGACCTCGTGTCCTTGGCAATACCAAAGGCAGTCACGACAACTTCATTGATGTTTTTAACTTCTTCACTCAAAGTAAAACTAATCATTGTCTGCCCTCCAACAGGAATAACCTGGGAAGCATATCCAACATAGTTTACCGTTAAGGTATCCGTGGGAGAAGCTGTAATGGTAAAATTTCCATCCAGATCCGTCACGACACCCCTGGTCGTCCCTTTAACAATGATGGTGGCTCCTGTAACAGCTGAACCATCTTTTGAAACAATCTTTCCCTTTATCGCGGCTTCCTGTGCAAAAATACCGGAAACAACAAATAATTGGAAAAGTGTTACAAATACATACCGGCTAATAGCCAGTTTTATTTTTTTGCTTTTTTCCATTTCTTTTTTCATTTTTTTTAAGATTAATTAAGAATTTTTATGGAAAAGTAGATTCCTCATGTTAGCGATGTGTTAGGAAATATTTAGTTTTCACCAACAACTGATTATTTAATATTACAGTAATATTTTGTTAATATTGCATTAAAATCAATGAGGGTCGAAAAACAGACAAAACAGATGAAACCAAACAGATTAATAACAATTTCTCTTTTGATTATTACGATAAACATTTCTGCACAGAATATAGATAGCCTGATTCATTCAAATAAAATAAAAACTATAAACCAGTTGGTGGATGTATTAAATGGATGCTCTCTCGATGATTCGGTAAAAATAAGAGGTGCCTATATCTGGATCACAGATAATATCAGATATGACTTGGTTAAAATGAAAAAAAATAAGCCTCAGACTCAAAGTTTTACTTATTCAGACCAGAGAGAATTAGAAGATATGGAAAAAAAATATAAACTGAACCAGGCTGAACAGACTGTTAAGAAAAAAAAAGGCGTTTGTGAAGATTATTCAAATCTGCTCGCGCAGATTTGTGAACAATTGAATATAGAATGTAAAGTTGTTA
>Ga0182030_10007658_pt1 | contig 22488 bp, 26 predicted proteins | sample 812S3MmetaG_FD_121299 | JGI IMG/M metagenome (GOLD analysis project Ga0182030, IMG submission 121299) | Permafrost microbial communities from Stordalen Mire, Sweden - 812S3M metaG (Illumina Assembly) | ecosystem: Environmental > Terrestrial > Soil > Wetlands > Permafrost | place: Sweden... | reverse complement strand
TGAATTTTCTTCGGTTTTCTGCAACCTTACTTGTTCCTGGATAAAATTGTGCCATTTATAATGCACATCCTAATGCTAATCTTACCTTTCTTATTATTTTATCCATCTTTTCTTGGGGAGCTGTTTCTCCTCTAATTACTCCACTTATAATATCCACGATTTCACCTTTAGTTTTAGGTTCTTCGGGCATTACAGCTTTAGTTTTGACACCGATCTTAGCGAAATCTTCAAAGTCAACTGGGTACTCACATATCACTATACATGGTCTTTTAACTTTACGTAAAATTAAACGAGCCTTGTATATGATATGATGCCTTACTCCTCCAAGATGCATTACTACAAGACGGAACCTTTTAATTTGCTAAATCTCCGTAGGAGTGAGTCCAAAAAGGCTGCCGGATCCTGCTGTTGGAGCATCATGTGGAACTCCAGCCCCTGCATTTAATACTAAAGTGCTGGTTAGTATATTAGCTTCCCGCAAGGCAAATGTTATTTCGCAAACTGGTTTAGTAATATGCCTCCTTCCAGGAGACATAGCAATTGCTAGTACATCATTTCCACACTCTGCAAAAGTTCCTCGTTGAGCTATTCCTCCACCTTCACCCATTCCCATTGCTTCTCTGCAGTCTACAACATGTGTGGTTTTACCAATCATTATTGTTTGTTCCTTTTGATTATAGTGGCTCTTTCACTGAGTTGTGCGTTTTGATCTGTTAAACCTACTATGTCTTTTGATATTTTGTTTAATGCTTTTCCGTATTTTAGGTTATCTGTAACTGTTTTCTGTTTCCGGATAAAGGTTCCAACATGTATGTTGAATCCAAATGGTAGATGATCCTCACAGATGCTTTTTATATCCTCTATTATACTCTCGTCTATGATTCCCTCGTCTTCAATGTCCATTAAAATACGACCAGTTTGAATCTGTAAATCTATTTCTTCACCTTTAAGGGTGATAGTTCTTTGTTCCTGGTTTACATCTTTAGGAGGAAGTCTTTGTCCTTGAATAACTATTCTTTTAATGCCTTCAATTCCCTCAAGATTGTTTAACAATCCTTCGGTGGTATCGGCGCTTAATAATCTGTGTGGAAAAATTTCGATGTCCATTTTACTGATATACTCCCAAGTTTGGATTTATTTTTTAGATTTGGTTTTTAATTTCAGCAGCTGCTTCATTCACATATTTTAATGGTTCTCGGAATTCGTCAACTTGGCTGAACACTTCTTTTATTAATCCGGAGGTTGCTTCAGGGGAGAACATCTGTGTACCGGCATCTAATGACATAGCTGCTGCTACTGGTGGTATAGCGAATCCTTTACTGTGACGGGTAACAATATGATTTCCGTTGAAAATACCAGGTCCTCCACCACCATATATGGAGTGGCTAAAGAAGGAGAATCCAACTGCTACACCTTCAGCTCTACCAAAGTCTACGCTAGGTAAACCTGTTTCGAATTCAAGTATGTCGTTGTAATATAGAATAGTGGATGATACACCTTGTGCTGCTCTGGCAGCTCCTTGGTTGACTATAGTGGCTGCTTGTAATCCTGCTGCAGCATATGCATTCCATTTTGCAAGGTCGTCGGTTCCGTAGACACTGAATCCATTCAGTTCTTTTTCTACACCTATTACACCATCTTCTTTTGCTTTATCTACTGTGTCTACAATTACTGAACCTACAGTACCAGTTTTACCATTAGCTTTAACCAGATCATAGACCATGTTGTCAGCATTCATTCCTTGATATGCAAGTCCTAGAAGGTGCATTCTTTCAAATGCTCCGACTGCGTCTCCCATTTCAAACATTGCTGATTGTTCTAATATGCTGGATAGAGCAGTAGTTTGTAATGTGTTTTTAAGAGTTGCTGCAACAACATGGTTTACCATGATGTTTCTTAGTGCGTAACCTGGGCCTTCTAATTTCTGAGGCAGGTCAAGCATGGTAGCTACGTTTCCACCAAGATATTCAACTGATTGTGGGTATCTACCCAGAATAGCTGCTTTCACCATATTTGCATCGTACATATTTACATCACAAACATCAATTATTGCTTGTATGAATGCTGCGGCTGTAACTAATGGTGTTGCTGAATATTCTGCAGCTGCTTCAAACCTAGCTTGTGGTAACTGTACTAATACTCTTTTTCCTCCAGCTAATAATTCAACGTTTGTATCGTCACCATCTTCAACCTGAATCATTGCTTTTGCTTTTTCTGCAATGGCTTCTGCATTTCCGACGATATCTATGTCGATTTCTCTTCCTAATATTTTATTTGCTGGTCCACCGACTTTAGCAGTAGCTAAGGCATTCTGCGTACCTTCTAAGTTTAGTGCTACGGTCCTTTTGATACCCTGAATTATTGATTTAATTGCTGGGTTTCTTAATGGACTTAATGCTTCGATTGGTACTTGTTCTTCAACGAGTTTGCCTTTGTCGTCGTACAAGTCGATCTTATCTTCAAACTTTGCCATTTTGTCCCTCCTACAATATTCTTGTATATCATTTTCTTAATGTATCATTTTGAACAGAATTCTGATATTTTTTTGTTCACTTGTTGGATAGATCCCAACTGATACAATACTTGATATACGAATCTCAGTTTACTGGATATATGATATTAAACTTTCTTCTTGATTCATTTAGAAAGATTTATAAGGTATAATCCCCCAAATCAATTCTATTGTTATACATTTTTTCGGTGCATACCCGGAAGCAAAAAATACTTATTTTTTTAATGTTTAAAAAGTAGATATCATGCAAATAATAGCAGATGTAGGTGGCATACCTGGCAAAAACTGCAGAGGGTTTTGTAAATATTGTTATTTTCTAAAAGTAAAGAATGGAGACCCTTTCGGATGTAAATTCTGCAATCCCGGCAGAGTAGGATGTGATCATTGTACAACCGGTGTTAGGGAGATTAAAAACGAATTTATTCCTCCATTCATGGTTGTTAGCTCTGTTCAAAATTCATTAATGCTCGGCGGATATCGAGACCATGATTTAAAAGTTAATATCAGTGGTGGAGGAGATGTAAGTTGTTATCCTCATTTATTAGAAGTTGCATCTGCATTTAATCAATTAGATCTACCTATTCATTTGGGCTACACTAGTGGTAAAGGAATAGACGATGCGAAAATGGCTGAGGATTTACTTTCACTTGGTGTTGAAGAAGTGACTTTTACTGTTTTTTCAACCGATTCTTTGCTTAGGAAGAAGTGGATGGGTGATAATAACCCGGAAGAATCTTTAAAGGCTCTTAAAATATTCAGTGAAAATTGTGAAGTTCATGCTGCTGCCGTAGTATTGCCTGGTGTTAATGATGGTGAAAAATTATTACAAACCTGCAGTGATCTAGAAGAATGGGGTGTTGAGGCATTTATTCTTATGAGGTTTGCTAATTTTGAAAATCAAGGTCTTATATTGGGTAATGAACCAATTATTGATGGTTTGAATCCACATTCATTGGAAGAATTTGAAAATCTGGTTAGGCAGGTGAATAAAGAATTCAGTTTCCGGGTTACAGGTACTCCCCTCTGTGACCCTGTAAATGATGCTCCATTTGCAATTTCTAAAACAAAAAATCAGGAATATTTAGATATTTTATCTGAAGTAACGTCCGAAGCCACCATACTAACCAGCAAAATTGCTGCACCCTTCATAGGAAAGATCATTAATGAAGTTGGGGCAGATGATTTGGTAAATGTTGTTGCAGCTGATAAAGATATTGCTTGTTTAATAACTCAGAAGGATCTGGAAGAAATAAATCTTAAAGAGTTGAAAGAAACTGTTTTAATTCCTGGACGTGCTTTAGTACATGATAAAAAAGCAACGGAAATCTTAAGTCGTGACGGTGTTGAAAGAATAGTAGCCAGGGGTCCTGATAAACTTTCTGTAGATGGTGAGATGAGCAGCACTCTTAGTGAGAATGAAGTGCTTAAAACAGAATTATATGCTTTTCAGGATTTAATAGAAGCTATAAACTTCTTTGGGGTTAGGAAAAATAAATAATAATTTTGTTTATAAATATTTGTTCTTTTAATCTTGTATAATTAATAAAATTAATTATTTTTTAATTTTAATTAATGTAATTTCACATCTTGAGCCCAGCCTCATAGGTGGTCCCCATGTACCTGTTCCTTGAGATACGTAGAGTTTTGCTCCTTGATACTCATAAAGACCTTTGATGTAGGGAAAAATCATTTTTACAATATAGTTTATGGGGAAGAATTGACCATTATGGGTGTGGCCTGAAAGTTGTAGTTGAATTCCAGCTTTTTGCGCAGTTTTAAATTCCCTTGGTAAATGGTTTAGTAGAATTAAGGGTTTATTTCTATCGTACTCAATGTTTTGTAGTGCTTTTTCTATGTGTCTTTTCTCCAATGAGTAATCTATTCCTATTATTTGCAAGTCTTTGAAATGGAATAATTCTTTATTTAGTGTTTTCACTCTGGTTTTAGCTAAGATTTTAGATATTTCATTTAAATCTTGATAAGTGTCATGATTACCTGTTACAAATAATATTGGAGCTTTAAACTTGTTTAATGCATTTGGAATTTCTTTATGAAGCTTTGATGTTCCATCAAAAAGATCACCGGTGATTAAAATTATATCCGGCTTTAGTTCATTTGTTTCATCTACTATTCTTTTAATAAATCCCACATTTCTTATGGGGCCTATATGTACATCACTGAGTTGAACAGCCCTTATATTATTTTTAAGACCATTTAAATGAACTGTGATTTCTTTAACTTCTAATCTTGTGGCATTAATTAATGCATATATGCTTACTAAAACTGCTATAATTATTAATATTTCTCCTATAATTAAAGTGGGTATTTTTATATAAAGATTGATTGATGGTATAAATATTACATATACCGCCAATGAAATCACAATATATATTGATATTCCAAACCATGCTGCTGATATATAATAAAATATTCTCGATGGAAGGTTTGAAAAAATCCTTTCTAGAGTTGCTGAAATGGGGTAAGATAAAGCAGCAATAAGTATTATAATATATAGCGTGTTTGTTCTGGGTAAATTGAAGACAATACTTACGCCATATAAAACAGCATAATTGAGGGCTAAAAAAATCAGAAAGAATAATAACATACTCATTATGAATTGAAGCATTTTTCTCAAATTTAAATAACTCCTATTATATATTTTTAAATGCTTAAAATAAGTTATTAACTGAAAAATATTTTATAATATAATAATTTTTTGTTTCAGATAATAGAAGTTTCCGGTAACAGTTTGACCAATATGTAATCGTACATCATGGATTTACGAATTTCTGAAATGTCAATTAATTTGTTATTATTAACTTCTACTTCTGCAATTTCATCATGATACTGATCATAGTTGAGTTTAACTCTTACTCCATCTAATTGACTTACTACTGGTGCGGGTGAGTAAACCTGTTTTATAGCAGGCACTTGGTTTTCTATTTCTGTTTTAACTATAATGGACGGTACTATTGGTGGATCATCGGACATTTCCACTCTTTTTTGATCTAGAATTTCTTCCGCCACCCTTACTAATTCTTTAAGTGCCCTAATATTTTCTCCTCTCTTTAATCTGCGTGGTATTCTACCTAATCCCCCTACATAAGCATCTGCACCCGGTATATCTTCTACATTTATTTGTGGGGCTCCTGTTACAATTACAGGGATTTCTAGGTCTTCAAAAAGATGTGTTTTGTTTAATATACATTCTCTAAAGCTTCCTAATGCAAAAACTGCTAAGTCATGTTCTTCTATAAGTTTCTTCTCATCTTCTGAAATTCGTGATATACCTTTTCCTGCTCCGCGTTGTAGTCCAATCATATTATCTTTAGTTCCGTAACGGCGTAGATATTCAGATATGTCACATGCAGAGTGGGGAAGGTGTTGTCTGGCTAGAGTGGGTGAAACTATAGCTATTTCAGTTCCTGCCATAGGAGCTATTTTAATTACTCCTAAAAGTTGTTTAGCTTTTTCCTCCACTTTTTTAACATCTTCAATGGGAACTGCTAAGGTTAAAACCAGATCCATTTGACTGATATTTTCTTGAAGCACCAGTCCACCTAAGTCTTCTATTAACTCAGTTATTTCCTCGTGTTTGTGAACTCCACCGGTGTACGTCAGTGTTTCATACATAAGTTTTTCTCCAGAATTTTATATCGTAATTTAGCTCTTTTAATTGGGTTTAATGGTGCATTCTTGTGTGAAGGTAATTCAATAGCTCTTTCACCAGCAAAATTAATCTCTTTTATTTCATTCTTTAGATAATCTGGATAAACTAGATAATCATAATTATCATCTGTTATTATTAAGTAACCCATATCTTCAACTATGTCTTTTAGAAAATTTGAATATACTTTAACTTTTATTTTTTTATTTTCATTTCTTTTGCTTTGAGAATATGATGCATTCAAATAACAATATTTTAATTGTTCATTTAATTTTGAGCTTCTTGTTTCTGTATTCAAGATTTTTGCAATATTTTTGATGCTTTGTTCTATTTGGGAGAACGTATTCAACTTCAGCTTTATGAATTTAGTGGTTGAATTTTTAAGGTTTTTGGTTTCAGATAGAACTACTGCGAAATCTGCTTTGTTATAATCCTGATTTTTTGTTATTCTAAAATCGGATATGCCTAGTAAAAGTAGAATTTCCTGACACATAGGTGTAGTTACAATTAAAAGTTTTGATTGATCCTGTTTATTCTTCATCAATTGATCACATATTATTATATATATTTTAATATTTATTAGCATTTTTTTTTAATGAAAATAATTCATTCCATTAATTTAATATTATTAGATATTATGAAAAAAAATGAATTTACCAAAGAATTTATATAATTAATTAAACAAAAAAAATATTACTAAGACCGTTTTATTGTTGGTCTAAGGTTGTGAATGAAATTGTTTAGAACAGATGAAGGTCCAAAAACAGCTCCCATTCAAGAAGGGGAAGAATACGAAGTTAAAATTGAAGATGTAGGTAAAGAAGGCGATGGAATAACCCGTATAGAAGGTTTTGTCGTTTTTATACCTGATACAAAAGTAGGTGACGAGGTAAAGGTTAAAATAACCTCTGTAAGACGACGGTTTGCTTTTGCTGAAAAAGTATAAAAATAAATTTTGTATAAATTTTATAATTAAAAAATCTGATAAAAATTCCTAAGAATTTTTGATTTTTTTTATTTACTACTCCTTATTAATTATTTTTATTTTCTGGTGTTTTTTTAAATGACAGTTTCCCTTAGTTTGGAGAGATCATGTTCTAATGATCTAGTTATAATGATAGATGCACTGCGAGCGAGCACTACTATAACTTCAGCTCTTCAAAGATTCAATACAGTCATCCCGGTAAAAAGTATTGAAAATGCTGTGAATATTGCGGGAGGGCTGGATGCTAGACTTGCTGGTGAACGGGAAGGTGCCAAAATAGATGGTTTTGATGTGGGTAATTCTCCTGTGGATATACTAAAATTCAGTGGAGAAGTTTTGGTACTAACCACTACTAATGGTACAAGGGTACTGGAAGGTATGAATGCAAAAGTTCTTATTGGATCATTTACTAATGCTGAAGCCGTTGCTATTAAAGCCATTGAACTTGCAGATCAACATATAGAATTAGTTATGGCTGGAGTAAAAGGAAGATTCGTTATAGAAGATTTTTTAAGTGCTGGTGAGATATTATCTCATATAATTCACTTAGAAGATCAGGAAATGGATGAAATGGCATTGGCTGCATTAATGGCTTCTTTAGATAAGGATATGGTGGATAATGCAGTTAAAGGTTCCGAATCTGCAGCTAGATTACGGGGATTAGGACTTGAAAAAGACATTGAATTTTCGCTTCAAAGAGATATTTATAACACAGTACCCATTTATAAGAATGGAGTAATAAAAATTTTGAAATGATTTAATATGGAACAAGAATCACAAATAACAGGATCACTTAAAATAATAGGCACGGCACATGTTTCTAATGAGAGTATAGAAGAAGTTAAAGCAGCTATACTGGATATTGGACCCGATATTGTGGCAGTTGAATTGGATTTAGCTCGTTATAATAATCTCATGAATGAGAAAATGGGTGGAGATCAACAAAAAGATGTTAAGGTAAGGGAGTTAATTAAAAATGACCAGTTAACCATATTTGTCGTTAGCAAGTTTCTTTCTTACATGCAGAAGAGGATAGGTGAAGATGTGGGCGTGAAACCTGGTTCAGAGATGATGTCTGCTATTGATGCTGCTGAAGAAGTAGGTGCTCGGGTAGTGCTTATAGATCGTGATATACAGATAACACTCAAAAGAGCTTTAAATATGATGAGTGTTTGGGAAAAGATTAAGTTTGCTGCAGGATTAGTGGGATCCATTTTCAGTCGTGGAGAAGTAGTGGAGGATATTGAAAAAATAAAAGAGAAGGATACTCTAACAGAAGTTATGGATTACTTCCAGAAAATGTCTCCTAAAGCATTTGATGTATTAGTAACTGAGAGAGACGCATATATGGCTCGCATGCTACTAGATATACCTCCAGAAGAGGATGTAGTGGTCGTAGTTGGTGCAGGGCATCAGAAGGGTATTAAGGACTTCATGAATAATCCTGAGAATATTCCATTATTATCGGAACTCTTAAAGTTAAAAAATTAAAATGATGAAAGTAATCTATTTTTATATTAGCTTCATTTTTAGTTTGTTTTAATGAATATAATTCTACTTTAAATAAAACAATTTTTTTTTAAATCTATTTTGAGTATTAATTTTATTAATCTAATTTTTTTTAATCAATAACTATAAAGTAGAATAAGATAAATTATTTCTAAATTATTCATCAAAATTTAATTATATTATAGATTCATATAAACTTATGAATATGAATTTTCTGGTAATATCTTTAAAAAGTGATTTTTTATGTATTTAATATTTAGATGTAATTGTGGCCGTGCAGGATACGCTAGAGAGGGAGTCATTCGAAAAAAATGTGTTTGCGGTGAAATCCTGAAAATCAAAGATAGGAGAATTCTAAAGAGGACTGATAACGTTCAAAATGCCTCTGAAATTGTTAGAAAATTGCAGGAAGAAAAGTATGGTTCCGGATATTTAACTACTGCAGATAAAATACGTTAAAATGTTGAGAAATGGTCCATTAATAATAGATAAATTTCATTTTCGAATAAAAGTCTTCTTAAATATATTTTTCACTCGATTTTCATTCATTAAAAATTTAGGTGAAGCCGATTTTTATGACGTCTAATATCTATGATATTACCAAGTATGGCGAAAGGAATAATATTGAGTTTAAAGAAAATCTTATAGAAAATTATCACCTTAAAAAAGAGCGAATTCAACGTTTAGCATCCCAGATGAAGTATAGGATGGAAAAAGGAGATGGGGAGGCTGTTTATTTTATAGGGGTAGATGATGATGGAAACTTGGTGGGTCTAACAGATGAAGAGATGAAAGAATCAATCTTTGTTTTGACGAAAGTAGCCTTGGAAATTGAAGCTGAAGTTTCCCAAACACAATATCAGGAAGCCGGTAACGGAAAAGTGGCTAAGATTTTAATATCCAAAAATAGCAATCATAAACGGAAGCATCTTCTAATTGGCGTTGCGGGTCATGTTGATCATGGAAAAAGCACTTTGGTGGGTACTTTAACCACTGGATCCCTTGATAATGGTTCAGGAAGAACCCGAATATTTTTAGATGTTCAGAAACATGAAATAGAGAGAGGTCTTTCGGCAGATCTTTCCTTTGCGGTTTATGGTTTTCGTGGTGGGGTTCCAGTACGCATTAAAAATCCTCTTCATAAAAAAGAAAAGTCTAAAGTAGTGGAGCATTGTGAAAAAGTAGTTTCATTTGTAGACACTGTGGGGCATGAACCTTGGCTTCGAACCACTATTCGTGGAATAGTTGGACAGAAATTGAACTACGGTTTACTAACTATTGCCGCTGATCAAGGACCTACCCACATAACTAAGGAACATTTGGGGATTATGTTAGCAATGGAATTGCCTCTAATGGTTACTATTACCAAAATAGATATGGTAACCTCAGAAAGAGTTAAAGAAGTTAAAGATGAAGTATTTGAACTTTTAAAGCTTGTTGGAAGAATTCCTTTAATGGTTAAATCATCTGATGATGCAGTATTTATAGCTAAAAATATGAATCAACATTTAGTACCGGTGATTAAAGTATCATCTGTTACAGGTGCGGGATTGGAGCTTCTTGATGAGTTATTCTATCAGTTAAATGTTCCTTCTGATAGTGAATGTAAAAAACCCTTCATGATGTATATCGACAGGATATATTCTGTTTTAGGAGTGGGAACAGTGGTAAGTGGAACTGTGAGACAAGGAAAAATTAAAAAAGGCGATAAACTTCTTTTAGGACCTACCAGCTCTGGAAAATTCATCCCTATAAGTGTACGTTCTATTGAAATGCATTACTATAAAAAAGACAGTGCAGAAGCAGGGGAAGTAGTAGGAATATCCATTAGTGGAGCTGAAGTGAATTCAATTAAAAGAGGCATGATCATCTCTGATTTACTCTATAAACCACAGCCAGTAAGGGAATTTGAAGCAAATGTAACGATATTAGTTCATCCCACCACCATAAAAGAGGGTTATGAGTGTATAACTCACATTGAAACTATCGCCGAAACTACAATATTTCAACCTTTGAATAAGGAATATCTTTCTGCTGGAGACAGTGGTAAAATTAAGATGAGGTTCAAATATCGACCTTACGCTATTCGAGAGGGACAAAAACTTATATTTCGTGAGGGACGGAGTAAAGGTGTTGGTGAAGTCAGTAAAATATGTGAATAAAACTGTGGATATTTGATTAAACAATCCATTTATCATGATAAGTTTTTATAAATGTAAAATTAACTCGGTTAAAAAAAATTTAACCGAAATATGTTAAAGGAATAAATAAAATGGAAAATTCAAGTTTAATTCATGAACAGTATGCAGATTCTAAGAATTTCGCGGCAAGAGTTGAATTAAATAGAAGATTTGGAACCAATCCATATAGATGGACGTCTTGGGTATTTAACCAGATTAAATTTCCAGAAGATGCTAGAGTATTAGAACTTGGCTGTGGAAATGCACTTTTGTGGAGATCAAATCTAAGTAGAATACCAAATCATTCACATATTATATTATCTGATTTCTCTGAAGGAATGTTGAATGATGCTAAAAATGTTTTGAATGATTCAGTAGATAAATTTGAATTTAAAGTAATTAATGCAGATCAAATCCCTTATTCTGATGGTTTATTTGATATTGTTATTGCAAATTATATGCTTTACCATATTCCTGACCCAGATAAAGCCTTATCTGAAATTAGTAGAGTATTAAAAACTAATGGTACATTTTATGCTGCCACATTTGGATTAGATTACATGAAAGAATTAACAGAGCTGGTTTCCCATTATGATGATAATATTTCTTTTTCATTAAGACCTCTTGCACGTGCATTTGGTCTAGAGAATGGGACAGAATTGTTAGGAAAATATTTTAAAGATGTTAAAATGATGAAATATTATGATAATTTGGAAGTTACAAAAGCTGAGCCACTTGTAAACTATATCTTGTCTACAAAAGTAAATAAAATTATAAAAAAATCTAATAAGGGAGATTTTATAGAATATGTTATAAATATCCTCAAAAATAGAAGTAAAATAGAAATTACAAAGGAATCATATTTATTTATAGCCCAAAAGCCGAAAATTATCGTTTAATTCCTTAAATGTTCCATAAATAATTATTATGTAAATGCTTGAATTTTATAATAAGTTTTAAATCACCACCACATTATATGACAACCATCCATAATTTGGAGGATGAATAAAAAAATTATCTATGTTTATTTCCTTTAAATTCTTTTTAAATTAAAATAATACATTGAAATTTTCAATCTTATTAATAAATATAGTTTTTATAAGTAATAATATTCTATTTTTGGTGAAAAAATAATGCAATTTTGATGCAATTAAAGTTTAGAAAATTTATTTGTTAAATTTTTATTTATATTCTCAATCATCTCACATGCTTTACATATGCTTAAAGAAGATGCTTCACCACATTTTTCGCATTTAAAAAGTTCAATAAGTGTTTTATTAGGTTTAAAAGTTTTTTCAAAAGATCCTAATATGTTAAGTTTAGTGCTAGGATAATCTTCTTCTAATCTATTTAAATAAGTTTTTACTTTAGCTCTCAATGATTTTTGAGAATAGGGACATTCGGCAAAATGTACTTCCACTTCATTGAGAATTGCCCATATTCCAACCTCTTTCTCAGGAATCCTCCATAAAGGTTTGATCCGGGGAACTAATTGGGGGTGAATTCTATCCAATTTAGGTCCAAACTTGGAGAATCTGCGAAAATCTGCTCTTGCAAAGCTCATAAGATATGATTGAACTTCATCATCTAGGTTATGACCTGTAGCCAGTTTGTCTGCACCTAATTCATGAGCAGCTTTGTTGAGAGCATGCCTCCTGAAAACACCACATGGTATGCAGGCACTTTTGTATAGACTGTGAATCTGATCTAATTGTAATCCAAATTCTTCATTAAAAGATTTTTCTATTAATTCAATTTCTAATAAATCAGCATATTTACGTGCAGTTTCTAAACCCTTCTCTCGATATCCTGAAATACCCTCATCTATGGAAATAGCAACTAATTGTAAATTAAATTCATTACAAAGATTATTTAAAATAAACATAGTTAGAATACTATCTTTTCCACCAGAAAGTGCAATTGCTACTTTTTCACCATTCTCTAGTAATTTATATTCCTTAATTAACTTTCGGACCCTTTCCTCTAAATTATAATTGAATTTTTCTTTATCTAGGGTTTCCATAAAAAGTATATGGAAACTGAAACATATATATGAACTATGATATCTGCAGAACTTACGATAATACCTATAGGAACGTCCGGAACTAGTCTCAGCAAATATATAGCTGCTGCAGTTTCAGCTCTGGATAAAATGGGTGTTAAGTATAGTATAACTGGTATGGGAACTATTATAGAGACTAATGACCCTGAAAAACTTTTTGATTCCATAAAAATGGCCCATGAAGCTGTTTTTAATGAAGGGGCTCAAAGAGTATCCACCAGCGTTAAAATAGATGACCGTCGTGACAAAAAAGAGACTTTAGAAGAGAAGGTATTATCCGTTAAGGAGAAAATGTCCCAATTATTATCTTCCTAAAATGATCTCAAAATTTTTGATTTAAATTTCATAGTAGCTAAAAGCTTATAAATTTTAAATTAATATTAGAATAAAAAAAAATTTGAAGTTTTATATTCTACAATTATTCCAATTAAAATGTTTATTATTTGAAATCTACTTTAAAATCTTTTCTGAAGCACCTGTTAAGGCAGCTATAATCTCTTTTAAGTCATCTGTTTTTAAACCAGGATGTACTGGTATAGAAAGCACTTCAGTAGCTGCTTTCTCTGCTTGAATACATTTTCCTGTGATCCCTAAGTTTTGGTAGAGTTTTTGATTATAAATTGTTTTAGGATAGTGAATTCCCGTTCCTATACTCTTTTCAGTGAGATAATCTTTCAATTTATCTCTCTTACCATTCTCCACTCTGATTGTATACTGATGAAATACATGTTTCACATGATCTGCTACAAAAGGAGGTTTAATTCCATAAATATCCTTTATGTGAGTCGTAAGATACTTTGCATTTTTTATTCTGTTAGTATTGAAATTATTTAATCTTTTAAGTTGGACTAATCCAATAGCTGCAGCTATATCAGTCATCCGAAAGTTATATCCCAATACAGTATGAGTATAGCGTTCAGTTTCACCATGTGCTCTTAAAATACGTGCAGTATCTGCTAATTTACTGTTATTAGTGGTGATCATTCCACCTTCGCTAGTGGTCATATTTTTAGTTGGATAAAAGCTGAAACACGCAACATCACCTAATGATCCAACCATTCGATCCTTGTAAATGGCACCATGAGCCTGAGCCGCATCTTCAATGATTTTTAAATCATGTTTTTCTGCTAACTGGTTTATAAAGTCCATTTCTGCGGGCTGCCCATAGAGATGTACAGGCATAATAGCCTTGGTTTTATCTGTTATGGCTTCTTCAATTTTATAAGGGTCTAAATTGTAGGTTTGATGATTTATGTCCACAAAAACTGGTAGGGCACCTGTGTACAGGATAGAATTTGCCGTTGCAGCAAAACTGAAAGGTGTGGTTATTACTTCATCATGCTTTTTTAATCCAAGAGATAATAAAGCTAAGTGTAAAGCCGTGGTCCCTGAGCTGGTAGCCACTGCATATTCTGTACCTATATATTCCGCAAAATTCTCCTCGAACTCTGCTACTTTTGGTCCCTGTGCAATGAATCCTGATTTTAAAACTTTTACGACTTCTTCTATTTCTTGATCTGAGATTAATGGTTGTGCAATTGATATCAAAAATTATCACCCAATATTTTCATGAAATGTTTTTTTTTGAAATATATTAAATATAGTTCAGATGCCACCATAATATAATTTTAATTATAATACAAATTAATTAAGTATTATTATTCAAATATTTAAATTTAATGAACTAATTAAATATATATCTAAATATTTTTATTCGATTCCATAACTTAATTATAGTAGTTTACGAATCCTCAAATTATATGTATAAATAAATGCTGAATTTCCCCTTTAAATATGTCCCAGTTTTAACTAAAATAGGTTTAGAAGATTTTATGAATACTATTGAAAATAATAAAAATTTGATCACAATTAATGAGGGAAGGGTGAGTATAACCGTTCCACACTTCGATAAAGTTTCAGCAAAGGCTTTAGTTTTCTATAATCCAGTAATGGAACTTAACCGGGATCTTTCTGTGATTGCTCTCCAAACTTTTAGGGATAGCCAAGATGAAGATATAAGTATATGCGATGCTTTTGGAGGTACTGGAATCAGAGGAATAAGATATAGCCGGGAGATAAGTGGAGTTCAAAATGTGGTTATAAATGACTTGAATCCTCTGGCCGTTCAATTTACAAAAGAAAATATCCTTAAAAATGGTCTAGGTAATGTTAATGTTTTTAAAGAAGATGCTAACATTTTAATGAGGAAATGCCGAGGTAAATTTCATGTGGTAGATATTGATCCGTTTGGAACACCATCTCCTTTTATTGAGTCTGCTACCATTAGTTCGAAAGCTGGGGGAATGTTATGTGTAACCGCTACTGATACATCAGCACTTTGCGGAACTTATAAAGAGCCGTGCATTAGAAAATATAATTCTATGCCTCTTAAAACTGAGTATTGTCATGAAACTGGGTTAAGAATACTAGCAGGTTTCATAGCCTTAACCTCGGCTAAATACAAAAAATTTATAGAATTAAAATTTTCTCACAGCACCGAACATTACATGCGAATCTATTTAACTTTAGGTAAGGGTGCTAAAATGACTGATTTATCACTTAAAAACATAGGATATATTGCTCATTGCCATAAATGCCTCTACCGTAGATTAATATATGGTATTACACCTCAAATTCCTTCAGAATGTCCACAATGTGGAGAAGCATTCCAAGTTGGTGGTCCTCTATGGCTTGGAAAACTGATTGACACGGATTTTATAGTAAAAATGATGAAAATATTACCTACGATTCCTATTAAAAAAGACAAGGACGCCGTTAAATTACTAGAAAGATGTTATGAAGAATCTAAAGGTCCAGCTACTTTCTATGATCTACACAAGATCAGCAAAAAATTGAAGATAAGTGCTCCACCTCTTAATGAAGTTTTAATGAAATTAAAAGAAGAAGAATATTTCGCCTCTCGTACACATATCAAACCAACCGGAATAAAAACAGATGCTCCCCTGGAAAAGATTGAAGAAATTATATACAACTTGATTACTCCTATTAATTCGTGAATTAGGTTTTATTTAGTAAAAAGCATAATGAATCTGGTTTTATTCACCAGTAACTGCCATAAAATCTAACTAAAAAAAATTTTTATTTTAATCTTTAATTATAAAAAATTTAATTAATAATCAAAATGTACTTCGAGGAAATATCTTTGATTAATTTAACAAATAATTATATAAAATGTTTATATTAAAGTATTAAAACAAAACATTGTTCACTAAAGAGGTAATATAAGATGAATAATAACAATGATGATGATTATGGAGAACTATTGTTTTCTGTAGATGAAATTGACCGAAAGATTATTAATTTATTCCAATACGATGGTAGAATGTCCTATAGAAAAATCGCTAAAGAACTGGACATATCTATTGGTACTGTTCATAACCGTATAGATAAACTCACTAAAAATGGAGTTATAAAAAAGTTCACCCCAGTAATTGACCATAAAAAACTAGGTTATGCTCTTACAACTGTAATTGGGGTGCGAGTTAAGGGTGGTGTACTGAAAAATTGGGAAGATCGAACTGCTTATCACAAAAATGTGCTATGCGTTTATGATGTCACTGGTGAATTTGATGCCATATTAATAGCACGATTTAAAGATACACAAGAATTGGATCAGTTCGTTAAAGGATTATTAAAAGAACCGGATGTACAGAGGACTTATACTCAAACTGTCCTAAATATTGTGAAAGAAGATTTAAATTCAGGAGATATGTTTATAAAAAAAGACTTGCACTAAATAAAAAATTAAATTGATGAAATTTTATTTAATATTCTTTCACTTAAAAACTCATCGTTTATGAATTTAGGGTATACTGGTAACCTTTCAAGAAATTCAAAGCCTAATTCTTCAGTAATACTTTTTAAATAGTCTAATTCTGGCCAAGGGGCCTCGGGATTTACATAATCCTTTGTAAGAGGAGATACACCACCTAAGTCATCCGCACCCGCTAGTAAAAACATTGCTACGTTTACTTTGTTTAGATTAGGAGGAATTTGCACACCTACGTCTGGGAATAATAGCCGGGTGACAGTTATCATTTTAATCATCTCTGTTAATGAGGGCTCTTCCTGATGCTCAAGAGGTATTCCCGGCTTGGGTTTGAAGTTTTGGATAATTATTTCCTGAATATGCCCGTATTTGTTATGAAGTTTTCTTAATTCAATAAGTGATTCTGCCCTCTCTTTTAAGGTCTCTCCAATACCAATTAAGAGGCCTGTAGTAAATGGTATTTTAAGTTTCCCCGCATTTTCAATTGTTTTAATCCTTAATTTGGGTTCTTTTCCCGGGCTTTTGAAATGTACATTTGTTTGCATAAGTCTGGGACTGGAGTTTTCAAGCATCAAACCCATGGATGCATTTACTTCTTTTAAGAATTTTAATTCCTTTTTTTTAAGTATTCCAGGGTTACTGTGGGGTAAAAGATTAGTGTTATTTAATGTTTCGCTGCAGAGAAAATGGAGGTATTCCACCATGTTTTCAAAGCCTTGATTCTCCAGAGCACATTTAACTTCATAAAATTCATCTGCACCCTCACCAAATGTGAAAAGTGCTTCATGACAACCATAACCATCGGCAATTTTAAGTATATGCTTAACTTCAGCGGCTTCCATTAATATAGTGGTGTCAAAACTCTCAGGGCCTTTACGAAAGGTGCAATATCCACATTGATTTCTGCATATCTCTGTTAGTGGTAAAAATACATTCTTAGAATACGTGATTTTATCATTAAGTCTATTAATATTAGCTTCCATCATCAAAGAAAGCATTTCAGAATAATCTGCATTAAGAAATGTGATTATGTCATCTTTTGATAATTTAGGCATATTATTCTTTTAGTTTATTTATTTTTTAATTTATTATGAATATTTATTTTCTAGCACTCTAAATTAGCTAAAACTAATTCCACGAATTTAGGACCAATTCCGCTTTTATCCATCCATAAAACCATGAAAATAGCTATACCATTTAATAATCCTAAAGCATATTCCACATGACAATTCATTGCTTCAAATGATTCTTTAAGCCTATAAATCCCATAAATATCGGTATCCCCTTGAATTTCGACCTGACCTCTAATGTACTCATCCATTACCCCTATTATGTCTTTAGCTTCGTCTGAGAAAACTTCTATTTTACGGGCGCCTATTTCATTTAAAACATTGTAAACAGCTGAATCTAATTCATCTGGTTTTATATTCTTTCTAGACATTCCTCGAACTATCAACATTTGACTTGTGTCCATGGATGGTCTTGATCCATGAAAAGCCTCCAAAGAAGTCATTATATCACCAGCAACTTCATGAATCTTCACTAATTATTCCTCCAACAAATTTTAATTCTTTTTTAAGATCACCAAATGTGGCCACTTTTTCTGCGAATGCATTGTGACGATGAATACTCTCTTCGTTTACTTGTCTAACTGTTACTAATGTATCGTCTGGTAAATGTGAATATTCTGTTATAATTTTTTGTACCATATTCCGCACGCAATCTTCTACGAACATGGGATTTTCATGTGCTTTAATTACTACTGCACTTTCATCAGATCTTTTTAAGAGTTCACATACTGGGGCACTCATTGAATCTTCAATTATTCTTATCAAATCCTCTGCTCTGATAAGATGTTGTTCTGGAACTTCTATCATAATCATACCTTTGCCTCGTTGATTGTGAGATGCGAAGGAAACTGTTTCCATAACTTTTTGAGTTGTTTCTTTATCTAAAAATTTAAGTAATTCTTGTTTAGCTGATTCTTGTGTTGATTCCTTAGCACAGGGACATACCGTCATTCCCACCACTTCTGCTCCGATCATCTTCCTTATGACTATTCTATCACCATCCCTGTAACCTATGGCATCAGCCATTATGTTAGTCATTTCCTGTGTTTTGCGTTTGGTGACTGGAGATTTCTTCATTATCATGAAATCACTCTTCATACTTACTTCTGCTCGTTTAGCATATTTATGCTTCTTAAGAAGACATGTAACGATTTCAGCGCATAATGATTCAATTTCTAATGTGGTTCCTTTTACCGACTCTTCTAAAACTGCACTAATGGCCTCCGGATTTCTGGACATATGTATTCCCCTTTTTGTACTGGGGAGGTCAACAAATGCATCAAAGGTTGGAAGGAGAACTATTGGTCTTTTTCCTTCTCTTTCTATCTTTAAAAGTTTTTTAACACCTGTAACTCCTACTCTGGTTAGATGTACAGGTATGTTTGGTATATTGTCCTGGGTGTCAGGGAAACATGATAAATCCAACTTTATTCACCCCTTTTGGTAATTAATTTGCATTTTATGCTTATTCAACATTTTTGAAATAATTAATTATTTTAAGAATTAGTTCGGTTTAAAATTCTTCATTTATTAACAATTTTTATTATAATTCTGATTTGAATTTAATTTATTTAAAGTGATGTTTGTTTATTTAATGAAATGTTTATAACTGATGGACTTCTTTTATATATATTATTTTCGATTTGAGATTTTGCTGAAAATAAGGTTCATCTATTCATTCTTATATTATGTTAATCCACAAAGCACTGGAGTTTCAACAATAAATCTCATGAATAAGATAATTATTTATTATCCCGTTTTTCTGTATTATTACAATCAAATTTTGAAGATTACCACAAAAATAGGTGCTTATTCTACTTAAAGATTTTATATGTTAATTGATCGAACCTATTTTTTTTTAAAATTTCCTAAAGATTCTATTTTCCAATATGACTTTAAAAATATCCGAAATTAAAACACCTTTACTTTACAAATACGTCCACCACTACGTGATAAACACCAGGAGAATATTTTTTGATAATTCTTTTATTTAATATCTCTACTTCACGGTGCTTTGCTGCTTCTTTTATTCTCCTAATTGGTCTTCTAAATTTTAATTTATCAGGAACTGATTCATGATAGTGAATTATTCCTCCTTCCTCCTTAAGTGATTGCATCGCAACATCTAAATAATGGTGAGTATTACCAATGTAACCCATTAACACCCTATCCGCCACTCCTTTAGGTGCCTGTTCACGGCAATCTCCCCTTAATGGCTCTATTATGTGTGAAACTTTATTTAATTCTATATTTTGACATAAATAATTATAAGCTACGGGATTTATTTCTACCGAATAAATTCTTTCTACGGGTGAGTGTAAAGCCAGAGGTATGGAGAAATAGCCAATTCCTGCGAAAAGATCAACCACGGTTTCGCCTTCTTCGGCAATATTAGATATTCTCTGTCTTTCTGTAGTATTGCCTTTAGACCACATTATTTGGGAAACATCTAATTTGAATAGGCAATGATTTTCTTTATGTATGGTTTCTGTGCCTTCACCTAAAATTATATTTACTTCGGGTTCCCTCTTCGACCCTTTAATTCTACCTAATTTAACTATGCGATTAACACCTGGTAATTTTAAAAGAGTTTCAGGATCATCTACATCCTTCTTAAGAACCAGTATATCTCCAATAATTTTACCTTTCATATAAATTCATTAATTTCAAGAGTTTTAAATATTATTATATAAATAAAAATTATATTCTAGTAATGTTAGCAATTATTTATGATTCTTAAGAAAATATAATTTAAAAAAAACATTATTATTAGGAGAATTATTGGATGAATAACGAATTAGATGAAATTTTATCATCTTATCAAGGTGTAGAATCTGATTTAATACCTATACTTCAAGATATACAATCTTACTTCGGATATTTACCTGAAGAATTAATGAAGGAAGTTTCACGTTTTGTAGGAATACCAGAAAGTGAGCTTTATGGAGTGGCAACATTTTATCAACAGTTTAGATTCACCCCAATAGGCCGCAAACATATCATCGTGTGTGAAGGAACTGCATGTCATGTTAAAGGTGCTAATAAGATAATAGAAAATATTGAAAGACATTTGAATATTAAAAAAGGCGAAGTCACTTTTGATCTTGAATACTCATTAGAGTCTGTAGGATGTTTAGGATGCTGTGCTTTGGCACCTTGTGCCATGATTAATCAAGAAGTTAAATCTAACCTCACTTTGAAGGATATAAAAAAACTTTTTTCTAAAAAGAAAGATAATGATAATTGAAGATTTAAGATATTAATTAAAATTAAAAATATGGAATCAATTAAATTTTATTCAAATTTAAAAAAAATGACTTAAAATTAGAGTATAAAGGAGATAATTGAAGATGGTTAAAATAAATAGACAAGAAATTCTTAACATTTTAGACGGATACGATAAAGAAAATTTAACTATAGCCACTTTAGGCAGTCACACCTCCCTACATATACTGAAAGGTGCTAAAGAGGAAGGATTCAATACAGCCGTAGTTTGTGAAAAAGGAAGAGAAGTCCCTTACCAAAGATTTAAAGTAGCTGACGAGTATATAATCGTTGATAAATTCAAAGATATAATTAATAGTGAAGTTCAGGAAAAACTGCGGGATATGAATAGCATAGTAATTCCTCATGGATCATTTGTAGCTTATGCTGGGTTGGATGGTATTGAAAATGATTTTCATGTGCCCATGTTTGGTAATCGGGATATATTGCGTTGGGAGTCGGATCGAGATTTGGAAAGAAAGTTGATGCATGAATCTGGAATCAGAACCCCCACCAAATATAATAATCATTTAGATATTGATAAAACGGTTATGGTAAAATTTCCTGGTGCTAGAGGGGGAAAAGGATATTTTGTAGCATCATCAGCTAAAGAATTTGATGAGAAAATTAAAATTATGCTCGAGAGAAGATGGATTGAACAGGATGACGTTGAAAAAGCCCATATAGAAGAATATGTTTCAGGCTGCAATTACTGCATACATTACTTTTATTCCGCGTTGAATGATGAAGTGGAAGTTTTAGGTATGGATAGTAGGTATGAATCCAATATTGATGGTTTAGTCCGAATTCCAGCTAAAGATCAGCTTGAGCTTGGATTAAATCCTTCTTATGTGATAACAGGAAATCATCCTGTAGTTATGAGAGAATCATTGCTTCCGCAGGTTTTTGATATTGGAGATAAATTAGTTGAATCTGCTAAAAAGTTAGTTCCACCAGGTATGAATGGACCCTTTTGTTTGCAGAGTTTATGTACTGATGATCTGGAGATCGTAGTGTTTGAAATGAGCGCCCGTACAGATGGTGGCACTAACACCTTCATGCATGCTTCTGCTTATAGTTACCTACTTTTCGGAGAATTCATGAGTATGGGACGTAGAATAGCCCGTGAAATTAAAAATGGAGTTAATGAGAATCGTTTGGAATTGATTATAACTTAAAAATAGTATTTTTTTGATTTAGTAATTTATTTAAGCTTATTAAATTAAATTCTATTTCAATAGAGTTGTAAATTTTATTTTCTGAAAAAAATAAATTATAAAGAAACATTTATAAACATCTTCTGTATAAGTAAGGTTATAAAAAGCTTATGTTCAAATGTAAACTGGATTAAAACTTAAACAGTAAATATTTATATAACATGAATTTTAAAATAAGAATTAGTAAAATATTTACTTATTGAAACTATTTTTTTTATTATATAATTTTTTT
>Ga0182030_10007657_pt1 | contig 22488 bp, 26 predicted proteins | sample 812S3MmetaG_FD_121299 | JGI IMG/M metagenome (GOLD analysis project Ga0182030, IMG submission 121299) | Permafrost microbial communities from Stordalen Mire, Sweden - 812S3M metaG (Illumina Assembly) | ecosystem: Environmental > Terrestrial > Soil > Wetlands > Permafrost | place: Sweden... | reverse complement strand
TGGGGAAGACAGTTTGGCGGTGGTCGAGGGAGGAATTTTGAAGGATGTGTACGCCCTATGAGCGGATTGAGGAGGGACAAAGCTATGTGTGGTTCGGGCTACGAAGGCCAAGTCGAGAAACAAGCTCGATGCTCCTAATAGAGAAGATAGACGGTCAGTGATTGTGTGAAGGAATTGAACATGGCTAAAATTGAGCTTCTAGTATGGCACGTGTCGTATGTATAGTACCTGGTTTCGCACAGAAAAGGAAGCTTCCAAGGCTGGCTCATCTCGGACAGGATTGTCTTTGCTTACCGGTATTATGTGGCCAGAGAGGACAGCGAAGCTCGAGAAAAGAAATTCCTCAGATTCCCCCGCAGATACCAAGAGGAATGAAGAAGGGTATACCCAAGAGGATAGAATACCGGGAGGGTAGATGGAGTTGCTGGGATTCTGTTGTGACTTCGTGAGATTTCGTGGTCGGAGTGCATAGGCAAACTGTCCGCCAACAAGGGTCTTCCAGTGACACGCGTCATGGGTGCTCTGGGAATTGTCGAAATTTATTCACTAGCACTATTTTGAACAAAAATAATGAGGATATTCAACTTCAACAAACTGGAAGCTGCACCTCCAGCTGATATTCATTTATTTTCAAAGAATTAAATTCAAAGTAGCGCTTCGCTTTGCTTACGATTCTGCGGAGATCATTACAATACTAATTCGTGTAGGCATTTCATCGCGCTCCGCAAGTAGTCTACACTCAAAAACAATCTGCACGCATGGAATCTAGGGATTATTAAGAAGATATCACAATGGATCCCATCAACGACGACCTTGAGGATCTCCAGGACTCAAGAACCGCTGGAGTTGGTCGCAAACGCGACCTCGAAGAGTATTATCCTCAGCGAGATGCCGCCAACGGATCTTCTGACGAAGATACCATGAGATCTCGTAAACGTGTGAAGCAGGATCAAGAGGCATTGAGGACCACCCCAGCTGAAGATCAAGCCCTGCTCAATATCCCTTTAGCAGTGCAAAACGAAATGCCTGAACCCAATCCAGTCGAAGAGCCTACGGTTTCTCTTCCTACACCTGCACAATCGAGCTGGAATCAGGGTGTACAGGGAGGACTCAGAACTTCATTCGGCAGCAGAATGAAGAGTTTCGGCCAGTCGCGGGCCACAGTCTCTTCTGTTAGAAGCTTGGCAGTTGAGACACCTGCAGACGATGTCACTATGAATCTACAGTCTCCAGCGACCAAAGACATAGTTGAATCAGCAGTCAGCCAGCCTTTGAGAATTAGTGATGATATCACTGGTTCCGACACTGCTCAGCAACCCGAATTTGAAGCTTCCGCCAGTCCTACAATTAAGCTACAGTCATCAGAGACTGGTGAAAGAGCGCAGCCTGCTGTTGGTGTACAGCCAGATTTCCCCGCAGGATCTTCTCAGCGCATACCCAGAGAAGAGCAAGCACAGATTGGAGTTCCTTCTGATCGTGAGCCTCGTGAATCGTTGGGCGCAGAAGCTGAGGACAACCAAGCAATGGAACTCGACTCCTCTTCTAACGCCGAGAATCACAACCGCTCTGCTATGGATAACAAAGAGAAGTCAGGTAACAATACCTTGGAGGAAGCATCCCCTCATGAAGAAGGTCCAGTCTTCCCAAGAGATACGTCGAAGCTGCCCGACAACATCCCTCGCATGTTCAGTCCTGCTGGAAAGAACCTTCTCCTCGAAGAGATGTTCGATCATCGCGGCGAGCCCATCAGCGTGCAAAGCATCAAGATCACCGATTTCGTTCCCCATTTTGTGAGAACTAATCCCGGAGAACTTGCCTGGCAGCTAAAGGGAAAACAATACAAAAGGGCCTTTAACCTTTATTTAGGACTATTCTATGGACATGTTCCTCATTTGGTTAAAGAGGCTTCGGATGCAGCCGGCTCCGCCACTACAAGATTTTGGCAACAAGATTTCAAACGCTTTTCTATGCAAGGAGAAGCGAGCTCGGAGCAACAGGGAAAGAAGGCCACATCTGCGAAGTCAAAGAAAGATTGGGTTGAGGCTTCACATCGACCTAGTGCTGTAGCAGCACTTGAGATTGGGGTGCATCCCCAAAGACTTAAATCACCGGAGATGACCACAGACAGCCCTGACTCGGCTAATTTGTCTCATCTAACATTTTCTTCCTCTGCTATTACCAAAAATTCTCCTAAGGAGCAGTTTGTGGCAGGTACCGAAGATGTCCTAAGCAAGGGTGAACATATCACCATGAATGACCTTCCAATCGCCCAAACATCAGGCGTCGCAGAAGGAAAGAAACCGTCTGCTGATCCATCAATGGATTTTGAGGTCAACGAAATGGAACGTACGCTTTTACAGAGATATTTCCCGGCCGTGGAAGGTGTTGGTAGCACTCCGCGATGCCTTGCATGCGCCGGAAGTACTCATAATACTCTTGATTGTCCACAACTGTCTTGCACCTTATGTGGCGGTAATCATTCCAATTTTTCATGCCCACAGAATCAGCGTTGCGGTAAGTGTCGACAGAAAGGCCATTCGTCCTCAGAGTGCACCGAAAAACTCTTCGCCTCCAGCGTTGAAAGAGGAGGCTGCGATATCTGTCAGTCTAGAGATCACATCGAGTCAACTTGTCATTTTGTATGGAGAAGCTTCGCTCCACGGCCAGAAGAGATCAGGACAGTTCGCGATATTGCCGTCTCGTGCTTCACATGCGGTGAGACTAGTCATTACGGCCCAGAATGTGGGCTCTACAGAGGCAAAAACAAGAGTCGTACTGGTGATGTGACTTTTTCAAGGTCAAACCTTCAGAAGTACCTTGATCCTGATAGTCAAGATCGAGCAATTTCTGCAGGAGTTGATTATTCTCTTCCGAGTAAGGCAGGAAAGGTTTTTAACATCAAAGGGAAAGCGAATAATCCCATTACACTTGATGATAGCGATGATGAGGATACTGGCTTCATTCGTCCGAAGATCGATAATCCTCTCAGTAAAAGAGGCAGGAAGAAGGGTCCAAAGAACCATATCCAATTTCAGCAACATCAGCAAAACATTGCAAGTTCTTCTTACAACCGCCAGCCCAACCCACCAAGGAATTCTCGGTCCGCGTTTGGCTCTGTCCAAGACAGTTCCGCGAGATATGGCCGAGAACGGTCATTTTCTCCACCTCCTAGATATGAAGGATTTTCGGAGGATGATCGCTATCGACCCCAGGTTCCATACAGAGGGAATTCACACCGGCCTGCTGAATACTCTTCATTTCAAGGTATTGGGCCTCAAATTCCTTACCGAGAAAATTCATATCAGCTAAGTGCGCCTCCTTCATATCGATCCGTTCCTCCTCCAAAGACAGAACCGGCATTGAGAGGAGGTCGTAAGGGAGGCCAGGGTCGAGGAGGCGGTGGTAGTGCACCAGATGCGAAGAAAAGCAAAAATAAAAAAAAGCCAAAACCCACAAAGGTGGCCAAGAATGGTCAATAGGATATGGCTTAAGGATGATGGATTGGCGATGATTTGAGCTCGTTATGCATGGTATGTGTCAAAGATCTTGACAAGTATCTCGAGATTATCGAGTGAATAGCACCTTGCTTTGCCTGATGGTCCTTCGCGATTACTAAGAGCTTGAGGTCTTTGACACATTAATTGCGATGTGGTTATACATGTTTGATATATCATCATGCGCGATCGCGGTCGCTACCGCCGATTCCTCGAGCGCTTCTTTATTTGGCTCATATAGGGCATATTGAGAAAGGGCGCCGGACCTCGTTGAGCGGGAACTACACGAGATATTGACTGTATGATAATCACGAAAACAGAAAGCATAACACAATCTTTGTTTGCACGTGAAATTGTGAATCTTGAATTTCCTTAAGATTTCCCCTGAGTGCTCCATTATCTACGCCGCCCAAGGCTGATGATGTTATTAACGAATGGAGCCCGCGAATCAGCACTAGATCCTTTGCAACGGCAACAATCACCGAACCACTTCCTTTACGACGTCAATCTCCTTCTCAGATACAAATACTTTAATCATGGCTGAGTAAGTCACGAAAATGAATTGTTTCAAGAAATAAGGATTAAGGTCATCTGCTGTAGACATGCTAATAGCTTCACCCTTAGCCTTGAAGCGCTGGGCGAAAAGCTCGTAACACAGGGTCCCCACAAGCTTGAAGGAACCTCACGCCGCGTTCGGGGACTCCTAGGCGGAATATATATATTCGATACCCTTGAGGCAAAGTACGTCTGGGAGCATCCTTACTATCCTTATTTCTATATTCCAAAAAGTTCTCTCGCCAAAAGCGCTCTAGAAAAGGTCGACCCAAACACCAAGAAACGTTACTGGATTGGAAGATTGAAAGCTGGTGGGAAGAGTACCGAAAGAGTCCTTGTATTTGACACTACTGGGCCTTTAGAGAATCTTGTGAGGATTGAAGTATCAGTTTTAGGTTAGTCTTGTTACTCATTTCTAATGATCTTTTGAACTGACTATTGGCAGATGGCTGGTTCGTCGAAGACGAGAAACTTCTTGGACCTCATCCTAAAGATCCCTATAAACGGGTTGAAACTATCCCTTCGTCCCGCGAGATCAGGATCGAGGTTGACGGAACTGTGGTAGCGAAGAGTACTCAGAATGTTTTCTTATATGAGACAATGCTGAGGCCGCGGTACTACTTGTCGAGCACAACTATCAATTGGGAACTGCTAAGTGAAAGTGAAACCACAAGTTATTGCCCGTATAAGGGAATGGCCAAGTAAGTATGCCCTTTCCCCCTGGGAAGGGTCGATGAACACCCTTTTCACACGAATATGTGCTCTAACTGCTGATGTTCCTCGTGCAGTTATTACAACCTCAAAGTCAATGGGAAAGAGATTGAAGATGCAATTTGGTATTATCGATATGCTACCCCCGAGTCGGCGTTGGTGGCAGGGCGATTGTGTTTTTACAACGAGAAGGTTGACTGCTTTGTGGATGGCATCAAGGAGGAAAAGTGAGTTTGCATTAACTGTTATCAAATCAAAGTCGTTTCCAACGTAAGAAGTATTTTTAGATGTGGTGGTCCACTGATTAACAGGCCTTGATATGGTATAACATCCTCTCAAGAAGCAAAGAAAGCCTGAGATGGATCATCGAAAACCTCAAACATCCTACCTTAGACTAGTCCTTTCACCACGCTTTCCTAAGACTCGGACAATTACTCGTTGAGAAAGTAATGTCCTTGGTCAATAAACCGATCCGCTGCACTGGGAGCGAAGACTAATTCTAATCACTCTTACTCGTCGTCGTCGTCTTCGCGTTTCGGCCTTAAGATGAAGAGCGACAGGCGAGGACCAGAGCCTACGTCAGCGGGGTCTTTCTGAAAAACGCCACACAGCCGCATCACCCACTCCTATCTCCGCGCGAACGACGTCTTATCTCTTTGTTCACTCATCAGGAATTATTCTTCATCTGATTAATACGAAGTACATGTCACGCAAGTCAAGCATTCACTGGCAATTGATTGGTCGTGTGCATCAAATGCGAGGGAAGACTGCTGCCTGTCAAAAAGAGATCGAGAGCGATGGTGCGGGTTGTGCGGGCTGCGCGGGCAAAATGGACCACCAGTAGACCACGCTATTAAGGCGGAATTAGCTTCTCGCGCTTCGGGCTCATCTCGTACCCTTTGGTCTTGTTTCCGTACAGTATATTCTCGGTACAAGGAGATAATAGAGCATTTCTAAGCTTCAGCTTCGTCATTACACCCAAGTGGATATTGTGTAATTGTGAGTTTTCATTGTTAAGGTTTATATAGAACAGCCCTTTCTTCATCTGAAGTCAAACTTCATCATTTCCTCCTAGACACGACTTGTGCACCCAGAAACTATCAGTGTCAGATTAGTCTTTTCAAAAGCCTGGAATCCACTGTAATTGTGGCAGACCCATAAAATTCTCATAGCACGCCATTTATTCTTCTTTCAAAAGTTGACCCATTCTGCAATCCTACATTGGAGTATATCTCCAGTACCATTTTTCTTAGGTGACGATGCGGTCTTCACACGACACAGACAGGACACAAGTGCAGACCAGAGGAAACAGCGAGGAACATCTTGATACCCTGACCGAGAAAAAGACAATGGAGGGCCGAGAACAATACGACGAATCCCCTCGACCTATCGAAGGGCAACCGCCTAATGACAGTGAGACCAGCAGCATGGACCGAGACCTAGAGAAGGGAGACGAAGATCCCGATGCGGAAGAGAAGGCAGAAGAGATCCGGAAACAAAAGGAGGAACAAGCGAACGATCCCAATCTGATAGAATGGGATGGCCCAGACGACCCTGAAAATCCCATGAACTGGGCTCCAAGGAAGAAGTGGATCGTTACGATTATGCTGGGACTGATGACATTCTGTGTTACATTTGCATCCTCAGTCTTTGCAGACGCCACATTCGCCGTATCGGAGGAATTCCATGTGTCAACAGAAGTCTCAACTCTTGGGACATCACTGTTTGTTCTTGGGTTCGGTGTTGGTCCCATTATCTGGGGCCCCGGGAGTGAACTCTTTGGTCGAAAGCTGCCTTTGTTCTTCGGATACGCTATCTTCGCCATCTTCCAAATACCGGTTGCAGTCGCACAAAACATCGAGACAGTTATGCTCTGTAGATTCCTCGGGGGTTGCTTTGCTTCAGCGCCCCTCGCTATTGTTGGAGGTGCTCTCGCAGACTTCTTTGGGCCTGTCGACAGAGGCATTGCAGTCTGCGTGTTTGCAGCTGCAACTTTTATCGGACCAATCGCTGGGCCCATAATGGGGTAAGTTTCTCAACCTGTATAAGATATTCATGTATCTAACTTTTACTAGGGGCTTTATTACCCAGTCATATCTAGGCTGGCGATGGACTGCTTGGATTACCCTCATAATGGCCTCCTTCTTCGGGACCCTCGGACTATTTGTTGTTCCAGAAACATCGCACGCCAAGATCCTACAGAACCGCGCAAAGAGGATTCGATTTGAGACCAAGAACTGGGCTATCCATTCAAAAGCCGATGAAAAGCAACTCGATTTCCACTCGATTGTTTCTATATACTTGTTCCGACCTTTCATCATGCTTTTTCGGGAGCCAATTCTGCTTTTGGTCACAATATACATGGCTCTTATATACGGAATATTGTATCTTTTTTTTGAAGCATATCCTATATCCTTCCAAGAACAGCGAGGAGTAAGCGTTCCCCTCTCCTGGATAAAAATATTTGCTAATGCGCCTTCTAGTGGAACCAAGGAGTTGGCGCGCTTCCCTTCCTTGGCATCCTGATCGGTGTTGTCCTCGGAAGTCTCACCATCTCCATCATCACCAAAACCCGCTTCGCCCGTAAACTCAAGAAACACGGCCGAGTAATCCCGGAAGAAAGACTCCCACCCATGATTCTCGGCGCCTTCATCCTCCCTGTCGGACTCTTCTGGTTCGCCTGGACTAGCAGTCCTCACATCACCTGGGTTCCGCAGGTCCTAGCAGGAATTTTCATTGGATGGGGAATCCTGATGATCTTCTTGCAGGGCTTGAACTATATTATCGATGTGTATATGTGGTACGCAAATAGTGCCATCGCGGCCAACACGCTTTTGAGATCATTGGCTGGAGCAGGATTCCCTCTCTTTGCTACACAAATGTACCATAACCTAGGGGTAAACTGGGCAACCTCGTTGCTTGGTTTCCTCTGTATTGCTATGATTCCGGCGCCCATTCTTTTCTATATTTATGGGAATAAGATTCGGAGGATGAGCAAGTTCAGCCCTACGGCTTGAGAGAATGTCGAGTTCTGTAGTGGTTATATAAGGCTTAGAATCGGTTAGAAGGGTATTGTTTGTAGTTAGATGGCGCATTGAAAAGTAAGGGCATGAGCGAGGCGTTTGGGGACAATTTTAGACGGCATAGCGAGGGCATTTAGATTGCATATATGCAGATAAACATGGGTACTCAATAATTTAATAACTAACGAAATTCATTCTCATCTTCAAAACTTCTCTCAATAGGACTTGGGATAGAGTCCTATTTGGTGTCATCATATGCAATTGTTTCAATTATGCGAGACCCTTAATTCAAGATATTGAAGTCGCCTTGATCATATCTCTAACAATCCTAGAACAGGGTTTTAATATGTCGATAACAACTCACTTTTATCTTCTTAATCTGCTTTCTTGGATAGAGTTTTTGATAAAAATTGTGTATAGTGGAGTTTGTTGAGTCGCTTCATCTATTTTACCTTCGTTCTAATATGGATGATCACGTGTGATCTTTACGCCAAATTTGAGCCGGGACGCGACTTCCTCATCGACGCGACTTGACAAGACTCTCCCCAACTTTCTATTCTCCTCAATCCACAACAAAACTCTTTCGCCATGGCCCTCCTCGTTGATAGACACCGCCCCAGATCCCTCGACCAACTAACCTACCACAAAGACCTCTCCGAACGTCTCCGCTCTCTAGTGCGCAACCTCTCTCCCCTCTTCCCTCCCCTCCAAACTCACACCTCTACAGGCCCAAAGCGGCGACTTTCCACACCTCCTCGTCTACGGCCCTTCCGGCGCTGGCAAAAAAACCCGTATCGTCGCAACCCTTAAAGAACTCTTCGGGCCCGGCGTCGAGAAAATAAAAATCGACTCCCGAGTCTTCCAAACCACTTCAAACCGAAAGCTAGAATTCAACATCGTAGCCTCCGTCTACCATCTCGAGATCACACCCTCCGATGTCGGGAACTACGACCGCGTCGTCGTTCAAGATTTGCTGAAAGAGGTAGCGCAAACACAGCAAGTGGATCAGAGTGCGAAGCAGAGGTTTAAGGTGGTGGTTATCAATGAGGCGGATCATTTGACGAGGGATGCACAGGCAGCGTTGAGGAGGACAATGGAGAAATATAGTCCTAATTTGAGACTAATACTGTTGGCGAATAGTACGGCGAATATTATTGCGCCGATTAGGAGTCGGACGTTGTTGGTTAGGGTGGCGGCGCCGACGGAGACGGAAATTTGTGAGGTTCTGGCGAGGAGTGGGAAGAAGGAGGGGTGGCCGGTGGCGAAGGAGTTGAATGCGAGGATTGCGAGGGAGAGTGGGAGGAATTTGAGAAGGGCGTTGTTGATGTTTGAGGCGGTTCATGCGCTGAAGTAGGACTTCCCCTGTTATGATCTAGAAAGGCTTACTGACGTGTTGTATTATAGCGAGAAAATTACAGATACCACGCCTATACCTCCTCCAGATTGGGAAGCTCTGATCAGTCAAGTCGCGAAGGAGATCATGGAAGAGCACTCTCCGGCACGAATTCTTTTGGTTCGAGCAAAGCTTTACGATCTTCTAACTCATTGCATTCCGCCAACTACGATTATTAAGACCTTGACATTCAAGCTTATTCCTATGATTGATGATGCGTTGAAGGCGGATGTTATAAAGTGGTCAGCTTTCTATGAACATAGGATCAAGACCGGAACGAAGGTCATCTTCCATTTGGAAGCTTTTGTTGCTAAATTCATGAGGATATTAGAGGAGTATCTAATGAGCATGGACTTTTAAGATGTAGCTTTGAAGATGGCATTTTGCTGGCGTTGTGAACGGAAATGAAGGCGTCAATGTGTGATTCTGTCACAGTGTTTGAGAAATGATTACAATGAATGCTTAGCTCTATTTCAAGTAATATGCTTTCTTGGTGTCTGTGAGATCCTCTAAGCTGTCTACCTGCTTCATGATTCGTTATCCAACAAGCACGGCCTTTTCTGACATGAGTTTCACTGCTTGCGAGGTGAAGTTAGTAGCAGACAACCCCCTGAGATCGTTTAGGAACCTCTAACTAGAGAACCTTAGTCCTCGGGCGTTTCAATGGCCCATTAAGCTCACGCTCTTAATAATTCATCTCACCATCCTCCATCTCCATTTCACCCCTCGATCTCTTCCTCCCACTCGGACCAGTCGGAGCATGCCGAGGCGGTTGAGCCTTCGGTGGCGCCGGTGGAGGTGTTTGCGATGGCGGAGGCTCTATGAATTCCCCCTTCTCCAACCTCCACCCTTCCCTCTGCAACTTTCTCCACTCATTTCCCAATGCGTATCTCACTAAATCACCGGCGGCGTTTGCATCCTCCTTACTATCGTGTCCCTCCATCCTGCCATCAATCACAACCTGGATGTGCCGATTGAGATGGGTGTGCATGAGCGCCTTGAGACCATTTCGATATGGTAATCCTGCTTTATGAGGGAAGAGGAGAGCAGTATCGACGATTGTTGGGTGGATAATTCGTGTAGCGTTAAGATCATTCTCAAGGCCGTGCCCGATCAGTGGAGTTTCCGGTGAGAGGTGTGAGAAAAGAAGGGCTCTAGCCGCTGTTGGTGATCCGACTATGCGTAATTTGCGCTTGGTCCCTGCTTCTATCTCACCCTCCGGTGCGGCATCCCAGGGAACTGCATTTGCCATGTCATTTGGCCAAACCCCAGAGTATCTAGAATTTAAATCTAGAACTTCCCCCATCGGCCTGACTAAAACATCAAAGAGTTCCCTACCACTAGGCCAGGAGGTTGCTGTCAATCGTATGAGCTCTAGCCCGTAAACCGTATATCCCATTTCCGCATCCGTGCAAACAGCACTATTAGATGACTTCTCCCAATTGTCTGGAGTCTTCTCGAAATTTAGGACTGCGGCCATTCTCTTTACCTCCGTGATCTTAAAGACATGGTTCTCAGCTTGTGTGCAACCTGCCGAATCACCAAGGGATTGGTGACAACACCGATACTTCTTCTCACGCTTTGCTTTGGGGTCCGCAGCTGACCGGTCTTGCCAATAAGGTTTGCCGTAGTGGTATGTGCAGGTTCCGCCAGATGCAAGAGCACCGTCTTCTTCTCTTCGTCCTGGGAAAACCTGAAATCTACTTTTACATCGATCACAGACTTCAAATCCCTTGGCAGCCTCTACACCCTTTTTGGCGGCCTCAATTTCTTCATCGCTTGGAATTGAAGTCACATAACCATGATTGGCCAGCCCCGCTACTGGAGTGTGAAGTCTGTGAAGCAACTTGAGTTCCTCTTCGCATGTCAATCCAGTCTCGATGCGTTTCGGGGATTCGGCGAGTTTTGCAACCGGCGTATCTGACACGAGAGCAGTTTTTTCTGCTGCTTGAACTCGCTTGACCTCCCTTTCTCTTTCCTCCTTCCATTGTGGAACGGTCATCCTCTTGTACGCGAGTATTTTGTTCTTGACCACATTGGAGTATATACTCGGCGTAGCCGTAGCACCCTCTTCGATATCAAGAGACATAGTGATAAGCTCCTGATCGGAGAGCACCAATTTCTCTTCTTCTTCATTTGCATCACTGGCTAGCTCAGAGTTCAATCGTTTGAAATGCTCATGGAGGGCCTGCAATAATTTGAGTCTAATGTTGTGGGTTGCGGGAGCAGACCCTCCTTTGAGTGCTCGAGGATTCAAAGGCTCCTTTTTCGGTGCTACCTTGGCTGGGCTTTTTCGCTCAGTTGTTGTAGTGGACGGGGCCACTGAGGCGTAAGATTTGCTGCTCGATCCATTGTGGAGAGGTTGCTTGACTGGTAAGGGCGTTCCATTCTGCACCTTCCGTCGTAAGGGAGGAGGGGATATTTCTCGATCTGTGGTAAATATTCTCTCTCCTGGTCTAGTATTTGAAGTGCTAGAGGTCTTCAACCCAGACCTCGGGGAAGACTGCAGGTGTTCAAGTTTACCCGGCTTTGGGGGGTCCGTTGGCGTTTCGTAATCATCAGCCACCTTCCGGCACTTTCGTTGCACATCTTGATCACCGCCTAGATGAAGAGCACGTTCGGGGCTACCAGGGGGAGTGTAACTTGTCTTCGTCTCTTTTGGATGGCCGAAGATACATCCAGGTAGTATACAGTTTTGTTGATATGGACACGCTATCTCGGAGAATAGTGACTTTGAGGTGAACATTGTCGAGGACTTGTGATTGCAGGTCTCTCAAGGAGATGGTGACTTAATTAGACGATCTTCGCAGTGATGTGAAAGGAAGAGTTTGAAGTCCATAGACAAGATCCGATTTAAGATTCTAGGAAAGAGCTTTGGCAGTTCATGTCAGACTCCAAACGCGAAGAACAGAATGGGCGCTCTGCGGAGAAAACAAACAAGCAAGCGCTCTGGGAAAAGGAGAGTCGTATATATTCACTTCATTCTGCCTTGAGAGCGATGTGGAAGATGACTCGATATCACGTGGGTAAATTCCCAAGCTCCTTCTAAGCTTCAGGTTGATGCGATCTCTAGGTAATCAAGGGGAGGAGACAAAGCTTGTAGAGATCGCTAAAAGACGGGCGCTGGACGCATGCATCGGCCAGATTAGCGACCTTCCAGGCTTGTTCCACGGCGTTTCTGCATGCAAAAACCCTGTATATAGAAGTTGACCACATCAACCTCAATTTTGATATTCATGACCGTAACGTTTTGTTGATCAAAAGTTGACAAAATACGGTATAAAACAGCGGTGAGATTCACGTGGGGAAAGTGAAAGATAAGAGCAGAGAGATAAGCTTCGGCGCCAGTTTCCTTCCCTACATTTCCACCATTTCTTTGTCTTCTTCTACGTATTAACTTCTACATGATAGAGCCTTTTACAGTAGAAAGATAAATCCCAGCACATCAGTTTCGTGCAGCGCAGACGCATTAGAACCTTGTGTACCTGCAACCTTAAACGCAGCCCGACCTTCTGGAACATCGCCGAGCCAGGGCAGCCACACCCGACCGCGGGCCCGTCTGTTAGTGGTGCTATCGGGTCGGAAGTGTCGTCTCAGTAGAGGCACACTTCGACTACTTCAAATCTTCTCCGGCGCATTGCTTCCTTTCTCTTTATCTTCTTTGGACCGGGCCTTTCTTTCTAATAAAGTTATGGACTTCACCGGTACCAGCAGAGAAGCTCAGCATCTCTGCGTCCTCGTCCATGGGTAAGCAAGGCAAAGCCGCATATTACAATGGCATGCGTGTACTGATAAGAAAAAAAGACTCTGGGGAAACCCAAATAACCTTGAGGTGATGGCCAAGTCTCTCCGAGAGAAACATCCGGAAGAAACTCTACGTATACTTGTGGCCAAACGCAACAGCGGAAGTTTTACATATGATGGCATCGAACTCGGGGGCGAGCGAGTCTGTCAAGAAATTGAAGAGGAGATAGAGAAGGTGGCGGGAGCAGGACAAGCAATCAAGAGACTTTCTCTCGTTGGTTATTCCCTTGGTGGGCTTGTAGCCCGGTATGCTGTTGGCTTACTGGATAGCAAAGGATTCTTCGAAAAAATACAACCAGTGGTATGATACCTGTCACAGAGTCATGAACATAGCTGATCCAAGCAGAACTTTACCGCCTTTGCAAGCCCTTTCCTTGGAGTACGAACACCACTCCGCGGTTGGCATAACCATATCTGGAACGTCCTTGGAGCGCGAACTTTATCGGCATCTGGCCGTCAGCTGTTCACCATCGACAAATTCAGAGACACAGGAAAGCCTTTACTAGAGATTCTCGCCGATCCTGAGTCAATATTTATTAAGGGACTTGCAAAATTTGAACGCCGGACGTTATACGCAAACATTGCCAATGATCGAAGCGCCGTGTATTATACAACTGGAATCTCAGCTACCGACCCCTTCACGGAGTTAAATAAATTGAAGATCAATTATCTGAAGGGTTACGAAGATGTAATTGTTGATCCTACTGTCCCGATTGTTCCAAATAATCCAGAAGAATCGGGGTCAACTTTCTATGGTCAACTTGCCGAAAACAGTCAGACAACCATCGGCAGGCTTCCATTTTTCCTAGCTATGATTCTTTTCATTCCATTCGGGGTTTTAGCATTCCTTCTTAACTCTGTTATCCAATCCATCAGAAGCAATCAAAGGATTCGTCTGCACGAAATGGGCCTTGCGGGAATACAGCCTGGAAATTATCGTGTTCCTCTTCTTATTACTGGTATGAGGGAAGCGGTTGAGGATGTCTACGAGAATTTGAACAGCGCTCAAAGCCATGAGTATCTTCTTGCTGGTACTGAAGATGATTCAATTCATAAGGAGTAAGTCGTCTTGTGTGATGTTATACTTCCGGCCCTTCGCAGGTTGCTTGATGCCCAGATTCTCTCGGGAAGTGGCTAAGAACGGCGACGTCCATGGCTTTGTCAAATCTGTCGGGTATTTTATCAAAACAGGCTGACTTCTAGTTCGTATAGGAAAAACTCACCCAAGAGCGAGAGATCATCGTCAATTGTTTCAACTAAGGCTCCAGAGAAGGCAGAAACGCGTATGTATATGCTAGATTCCAACCTAACAGCCATCTTATTGCATCAGCAGTACTGATTGCAGCATTCTCTAGACCAGGTCGAAGTTCCAAAATTGGCTCTTGCACCATATCAATTCCGCATGATACAAGCTCTGGACAATCTAGGTTGGCGTAAATACCCAGTTTATATTCACAAAGCTATGCACTCTCACGCAGCAATCATCGTAAGAGTCGATAAACCAAAGTTTGACGAAGGCAGAGTTGTCATCCGTCACTTCTTAGACGAGGAGTTTATTCTCTGAATCTAAGATGTTTAGACGATTGCCACGAGGGATGTTGATAGAGCGATTTTATTTTCTCTTTTCACGTTGCTTAGCGGTGCTTTATTTCTCGTAGATTTCTGGCTTGTTGTAGCTACGGCGTTCATAGAAGCGGCAATTCTGATCTTTCTTTCAATAGATTGCATGCTCCTATAAATTGTACCATAGTCAATTCAAATGATACTTAACCTCAATCATTAATACAACCAACTTTGTAGAATGATATTTGAGACCTGAAATGCCTTGACATGGTTAGTGGAGAAGATTACATTGCTATGCTACAGTTATACAGGGAGCTCCATTTTGTTCATATCATCGCAATCATCGTCCGCCCAGGCCAAGTAAAAACTTCCCACCTCCCTCCTTACCATCTCCACCACCACCCGGAAGATAAGTGACATTAGGATTGCCCGCCAACGTCTGTGCAATCTCCCTGCTAGCCTCAATTCTTCGAATCATAATCAACCCATCACCAGCCTTTGCAACCGCCTTGCTAATCGTATCCGCAGACTCAGCTTCTCCCTCAGCTCGAATAACGTTCGCCTGTCTTTCCTGCTCTGCCTTCTCGACGATAAATCTAGCCCTCTCTGCATCTTGCTGTGCAATCTGTTTCTGCTCTACTGCACGTGTGAACTCCTTTCCGAACGTCATGTGGGTAATAGAAACATCCTCAAGAGCTATGTTAAATTCTTGAGCACGCTTAAGAAGGTCTGAGCGGATTCTGTTGCTGACGGCTTCACGTTGGGTGATCAGTTCTGCGGCGTCGAACTGGGCGACGATGGATTTAAGGACTTCGTTTCCGATAGATGGGAGTACACGCTCATCGTAATCTTGTCCGAGATTCTAAATCCCTATTAGCCTTGTCTTTAAATCTAAGAACCGGAACACATACTTGATAAATCTTAGGCAACTGCTGAACCTCCGGTCTATGCAAAACCCTCAAAGTCAAGCTAACCATCTGCAAATCTTTACTTCCCGTCGTCGTCGAAATATTTCTCGGTTTTGTCCGTACATCATAGATAATACTCTTTTGCAACCATGGAACCAGGAAATGTGTGCCTTCGTTAATAACCGTGTCCTTAACTCCAGAATATCGATCGAAGATGACAGCTCGAGTGCCACCCTTGACATCGTAGATGGAAGCTTGGAGTAGCGAAGCTCCTGCTATTAAGGGCACTAAGGCCGTATAGAGGCCTTGCATTGCTCTTGGTGCTGCCATTTTGAAGATTTGGGGGAGGAGATTGGGGAGGGACGTTGGTACGGAGCTTCCAAGTTGTTCTTGAGGTTGATGTTTCTTTACATTTTTGACTAGCGTGAAGCGAATCGGGATCCTTGGCGAATGCGCCGACTTTGAACGACGGAAGCGTTTTCACCCTACAACTCGAATTGAACACGCATTTCATTGCCTACGAGTCAGTCACAATGAGACCATCTCAAATTCTACGATCCGGGGGTGATGGGGAGATTGGGAAGTATGGAAAGTAAGTGTGGCCCATTGTGGGAGCTGCGGGAAAGCTCATTGTTCTCGATCCGGGGTGGTGGCCACTGAGTGTTTTATCGCATTTGAGGATCATTGCGATGGCAATTTGTGCTGCAGTGGCTGACTTTATAATTTATAGATACTTAGGAGGATGGGGCAATATGGGTGAGTGCTGAGAGCTCTTTGGCGGCGATTCATGTTTTCTCAACACACCTTCCCCTACGAGGAATTGCAACAAAACAATGGCTCGCGATCTCAATGCAGATATGAAAGGAGACATAGATCCAAATAAGCCGAATATAATAATGGATTAAAAGAATGAAGAGTTTTGAGGGCGGGATACTGATGGTCGATCTTTACAGGCTCGCAAACTCAGAAGGGTGTTGCTTCATACGCACTCAGCGCCAACCGACAACGTCCTCTCGCCGGCACACTCAATGCTGCTATTTTCAACACTTGGAGACGATTCAGTCATCAAGTCCTCTACTTTGCACCCCCACTCATTATCGCATACGTTACTATGAGCTGGGCTATTGAGAGGTGATTAGCTCCCAAGTGTTGTGTCCAAGCCCCCCCTGCTAACTAGGATACAGAAATGAGTACTTGAACTCCAAGCCAGGCCGCCTTGAATATGGTGAGGAAGAATAGAGAGAGGTCTATTATTGACCAATGCTAAGCAGTGCTTGTGTCGCGCTTTAGCTGATTCGGAATGAAGAATGGTTTATAGGTTGTGATATGCGGTGGAAGGGAGAAAAAGTGTGTATAGTACTAGACTGGGATTGCAATGGATATTTCAGACACTTTCTTGTTGGACTGTATGAATGACATTTGTGAGTGTTCAAATGGATTTACGTATAGTACTAGAAACAAAACACCACTGCGTTCATAACTCCCTCTGGAAATGAGAAACTGTCTAGTCAGATTCCTTTTAAATGCCAATCATGAAACAGTGAAGACCTATTTTGGTCCTATTGCTCTCAGACCGAATTTTGATATCCGTCTTAACGCTAGTCCCGAAAAGAAAGCTCCCGCAAAAAAATTATTGTACTCCAAAATTCAAAAACCCACCACCAAACCTATTCACAACCCACCACATCTCAAAATGGGCAAAGACAAATCCGCAAAGAAAGAAAAGAAGGAGAAGAAGGAAAAACGTAGCGATTCCGACGGCATCAAAAAGTCCAAGAAAGACAAAAAATCAAAGCTCAATGGCGCCAACGTCGCGGCAGCTTTCGAAGAAGTGAGCAAGGAGGTTGAGGCACCCGTGGTAGAAACAAAGGCTTTAGTGGTGAAGGAGAGTAGTGGAGAGGCTGTTGTCAAGCCTGTGGGTGCTTTGGTACCATTTGCGAATCCATTGGCGGATGAGAAGGTTACGAAGAAGGTTTTGAAGAGTGTGAAGAAAGGTAAGAGCTTGTTGCGTGCGACAACAATTTTGGGATGTCATGCTGATGATTGCGCAGCGGCGAAGCATAAGACTCTTAAACGCGGAGTCAAGGAAGTCGTGAAGGCTCTACGAAAGTCACCTCAAGGTGCTGCGAATGCAGCTGCACCTGGTGTTGTTATCCTTGCGGCTGATATTTCGCCCATGGATGTCATTTCACACATTCCTGTCCTGTGCGAAGATCATAACGTACCATACATCTTCGTCACAAGCCGAGCAGAATTAGGAGCGGCAGGGAATACGAAGAGGCCGACGAGCGTGGTTATGGTCTCAGAGGCGAGAGTTGGTGCTAAGAAGGCGGAGAAGATAGAGGGAGATGATGAGTTTGCCGATGTCTACAAGGATCTGGTCAAGGCTGTGGAGAAGGAGTCGAGGAATGTCAGGGTATAGGGTGGGGAGCTTTGCTTTCTGGGCTAGGAGCGTTCTGGATTCTTGTATCATATTGCAAGTGCACGGCAATTATGCATGGTCAGTCAATGGCGTTTAGGGACTGGTTAGGAATGCACAAAAGTCATAAGATACCCTGCGAACGGGATTTCAGACGTGCCGATATTTTGAACGTAAAATCTTGCAAGGTGTGGAAAGGTCAGGGAAGCTCCTGTTCATCCAATCCTCCATTACTTGCTCCTTGACCAGCCGCGTAGAATTTTACTTCCATTTCAGCATCTTGGACATTGAAAAGTTCAGCAGTTTCTTATCCATGTCGAAGCCTTCGAACTTGCCGGTGTGTTTTATGGCCTGACTATATCCTCAGTCTCCTGTCAAGTTCATCAGTTCGTTGTCGGACTCCCGAAGCAGATGAAGCACGACTCGGTGGCTGGAAAAGAAACGCTTTTGGATTGTCTATATCGAAACTGACGCAGCTACTAGTTGATTTGGCTGTTAAGGGCCATGCTTGGTTCAGTGACTGGCTCTTATCCTTGTAACCCATGCTAAGCAAACTAACAATCTAATTTTGAGAGTGAGAGATGCATTTTATAACAATCCCTTGAGACGATCCGCTACAGAACTGGGACCTTCAGTTGGACCTCAACACTGAGTCATTTCGCTTTGAGCCTGAAGAAGAGAAGTCATAGCGATGACCTGCCAACCTGCCGAGGGCGGCCCTTCAATTCATGACTTTGCCAACCCTAGACGCCGTAGTAAAGAAACGCTCATTTAGCCCTTGTGCAAAGACTACCGAAGATGGAACCACGCTTCTTCAAAATCTCGCTTTCGGTTCTAGAAACCCCAACATTAGGGATTGTTTGCGATGCTACAGTTTTTGTCTCTGCAGGCAATTGATCTTTCGCCTCCTTGAGGGCGTTTTCTATCTTGTCCAACTTCGCTTCATTTTCCTTGTCATTTGGATCATTGCATATATCCTGCTGGGCCATATAGAGTTCAACCTCAAGCTTCTTGACGGCGTATTGCTTCCGTTTCACTTTGAGTCTGGAGTCGAGTTTTTGTATTTCCTCGGCATCCACTCGTCCTCCGCCTCCTTTCGCTCGAATTCGAGGGTTTGAAGCTCGTTGTTGAGTTTTGCTGCTCCGACTCGAAGTCTGTCAAAGTCTGGGTCTGCTTAAAGTCTTAGAATCGACGTCAGAACTATGGCAACGGTGGAAGTGATGGAAAGCTTGAATACACACCAGATCTTAACGATGTCAATGTGAGACCCGTCAGGTCGTGGCCGACCATTCTGGAGTTTTATATTTTGTGGCTTAAACAATAATACCAACAAATCTTTTCAGTGGTGGGAGCCTTTACCTCAACAATAATAGGTGTAGATTCGACCTTCCGGGTTTTAGTCAACTGATTGGGAGGCATTTCCATTTCTGCCGATAGAGCGGAGGTCAGAATGGTGATGGGATCAGAACCTCTGTTTGTAATTGGAAGATCACTGGCGCCTGACCTTTAAAACAAGGTACGATTCTCTTTCTGCTGTTTTGAGGTCTGCTCAATCTACCCTCAACGCAATCTTTGAAACTAGCGGACACAGCTATCAGGTCTTCGGATTGCTCCAAGGAATTTCTCGTCGTTCACCAGAGAAACATGAACAAAAGACACTCAAAATCTTCTTTTAATTGCTCTAATTCGAGTGGGCAACTGCATTTAGTCTCTTTCCTGTCGACGATACTTGATGCTTTGCTCGATATCTTTTGCACCTGCGTCGCGAACTTGTTCCGGTGTATTGTACACCGTCAGAAGCCAAAATAGCAGTTTCGCATCTTCTCTGGACATTTCTTTGTGCTTAAAAAATATTTAGTCCACGTGGTTCAGTCGGGCATATACTTGTGGTCAAAGACGACATCAAGGACATGCTGAATGCGTGGGGCAAGCGATGCGGCGATTAGATTGGCTGCCAGAGCTTCTTCTAATATGACACTAAATTCTTCAATGTTGGTAATGTTGAGGAGGTAGGTGAGAACATTAAGGTCCATTCGATGACAGCCATCTCTTTCTATTAGGCACATTCATACAAAGACACCTACTTACCAGAATATGATGAAGGCTCACTGTCTGACGAGTTTTATTGGTCCATGATCGTGGCTTACTCCGTAATCTGTGGTGATTTCTTCAATGTTTCTGTACAAAGTGCACTTTGATCAAGATTGGACCGATCTCTGAGGACGGTCAAATATTTAAATGATAGGTTGAATCATGTACCCTTGACTAATAAATTATCGCGCTTCTGTGGATCGTTCAAACATGCTACTCAGATCAAACTTCAAAGCTGTGAAAGATATGAGCATCTAAAATCTGATGGCTAACCGTGATGCACTCCTTGGATTAGCTCCTATCTCGTTAAATTGATCTTTCCTTCCAGCACGGTAGAACATTGCTGTAATTATGAGCTGGTTAGTAGTCTGAATATGAAGTTGCATCCTCTTGTCTAAAACCTGCCGATACGACAGCTCCAGAGAGTCTTGTTATTCACAGTCGGAGCTCTTTTAAAAAAATAAACCGTGCTTCAGATGGGAAGCTCATGATCCCAAATATTAGTTAGCAGGAGCCTTAAGAAGGTTTGAACCCTGTTCAACTGTTGAAAAGAGCGACCGGAATGTACTGTGCACATGCATCATACCTTCGTCACACCCCTCCTACGCGGGTTTAGCACTTCTCGCCAAAACCAAGGTAGGTGTATATCTTCAATTAAGCATAACTGGTACAAGCAAAAACGGCAAACAAGCGCCAGTAGCCTAATGGTACGAAGCTTGAATCCGACCCCCCAGGGTCGCTAAAGATATGGCATTGAGCGTAGCGAAGCGTTCTGTAGTAGTGGAGGAGGCAGAAATATGGGGTCGAGGAGGACGATACGACAAGGATGTAGGCACTCGACACCAGGCCGAACCTTTTTGCCATTTTGATCTATTGATCACCTGTATCGACTCTGTTCCTTCCTTTCCCCAAGGAGCTTTTATTTTTTTGGTATTAAAGTTAAGCAAAGGCGGTGGTGGGTTCCCCTTTTATTTTAAGCGAGGAGAGGGAATAATTTCTGGATTTGGATCTTCCAATCCCCAAGTAATATACAGAGAAATAACAACGTAAAGTTACTCAAAAATAGAAATTCAGCTGTTCCTGAAATTGTTGATATTAGCAATAATTTAAATATCAAAGGAGCGCGCGACAATCTGCATGTATCTGAATTTTCTTTCAGCGGCACATCAGCTCGAAACTTTCAGAGCTTCACCTCGCACTCAAATGGTTAGATTTTTGGACCCAGTGTAAATTAAATGTAGAGATCAAACACTGCTTGCAAGTTTTTAGAGAACTCAAGAACGCAAGGAATGCAGAGTACAGAATTCCTTATTGATATGTAGAGTTGCGGCTCCATACAATGCAGGATCCTGGCTTTATACTTTCTATAACCGCACTTTCTAGCCATTCTTCTACTCACAAGCTTTTCTCTACCGCCTCCAAATCCCCAATAATCTCCTTCCAACTCTCCCACTCTTGGTCTCCGCCAGGTAAACCCCCAGTCAATGGTAGCCGGGTTCCATCTTTGTCTCCCATTCCCAATATCCGGCTGATAGCTTCTTTAATGCCCACAGTTCCGAATTTCACCACAATTTCCTCGACAGAGCTGACCTTGTACTGTAATAGCCTCCTTTCTTTCACCTCTTCCTCCGTGGGGCTGTTCTTAATAGATAAATTGTACAGGAGGACAACCGATTTTGGGAAGAATCCAGCAGTGCCATCAATTGTTCCTGCACAACCCAGAGATATAACCGGCAGTAATTGCTGGCCCAGACCAGTGAACGTATGGAATTTTGCATGGTCAATCTTGGGATTTGCACCAATTTGAGCATGATACGAGACATCGCCGTGAGAGAGTTTGCAGCCAACGATATTGGGGTGTTTAGACAACGTGGCGAAGGTTGAAGGTATGACTTTGACGTTATTGGAGACTCCGGGGTAGTGATATCTGGCAATGAGGTTAGCTTTCTTTGTTCCCAAAGCAAACGCGGGCAGGATAAATACATCATGACAGGAATAGGACTTTGATCAGCCACAGCCGTAAACCACTGGATAATACCTTCCTGCGTACTCGCCCCCGCAAAATAACCCGGCACAAGACACAGTCCCCATTGTGCGCCGGCCTCCTTCGCACTCTTCAATTGATCCACTACCTCTTCAATATTTTGAGCTGCAGTCCCAGCAATAATAGGATAATCCTTAAACCCAGCATTCTCAAGTGCTTTCCTGACCGAGGACAAAACTTCGAAGCGTTCCTTGTTGGTAAGATGTACTGCTTCTCCTGTACTACCTAGTATCACAAGGCCTCTGATTCCAGACCTGGCAAGGTGGATTGAGTGTGCAGCTTGTGTTGCGAGGTCGAGTGGTGCAGCTACGGGATTGTAATTCGCGGCCTTTCGGGAGACAAAAAAGGTTGGTACGGGTACGTATACGCCCGCTGGAGGTGGGGTTGCCATTTCGAATATATATATATATATGACTTATGAGGGGATTGCCAGAGAAATGAAAAAAAAAAAAAAAAAAAAAAAAAAAAAAAAATTTTAATTTT
>Ga0182030_10007656_pt1 | contig 22489 bp, 21 predicted proteins | sample 812S3MmetaG_FD_121299 | JGI IMG/M metagenome (GOLD analysis project Ga0182030, IMG submission 121299) | Permafrost microbial communities from Stordalen Mire, Sweden - 812S3M metaG (Illumina Assembly) | ecosystem: Environmental > Terrestrial > Soil > Wetlands > Permafrost | place: Sweden... | reverse complement strand
CTCGGCGGCGATCCCGAGGTCGATGTGCACACCATGTCCGACTACCTGCAGGCCAAAGCGCGGCTTGAGGAAGCGCAGCGGCAACTGGATCACACCGTGATCTACGCGCCGTTCGCGGGCGTCGCGACCATGGTCGATACCGTGCAGCCGGGCATGTACCTGGCCGCCTCGACCGCCGCGTTTGGCCTCGTGTCCACCGAGCGCACCTGGATCGAAGCCAATCCCAAGGAAACCGAGCTGACCTATGTAAAGCCCGGCGATCCGGTCGATGTCACCGTCGATACCTATCCCGGCCGCCATTGGTCCTGCCAGGTCCAGAGCATCGCGCCCAACAGCGGCTCGGAGTTTTCCGTGCTGCCGGCGCAGAATACTTCCGGCAACTGGGTGAAGGTGGTGCAGCGCATCCCGGTCCGCATCGTCTGCGACCGGAAAGCCGACGATCCGGAGTTCCGCGCGGGCATGAGCGTGATCGCCGATATCGATACCGGGCATCACCGGTCCTGGCGCGATCTGTTCTGATCCGTGGCGCAACCCCCGGCCGACCAGGTGCCGCACAGGCTGATCATCACCCTGTGCACGGTGGGCGCCACGCTGATGCAGGCGCTGGACCAGACCATCGCCAATGTGGCGCTGCCCTATATGCAAGGCAGTCTGTCGGCGACCACCGATGAGATCACCTGGGTTCTGACGTCTTATATCACCGCGGCGGCGATCATGACGGCGCCGGTCGGCTGGCTGGCGGCGCGATTCGGGCGCAAGTATCTGTTCATTACGTGCCTGGTCGGGTTTACCATCACCTCGATGATGTGTGGCGCCGCGCAGTCGCTGCCGCAGATGGTCGCGTTCCGGGTGTCGCAGGGCGTGTTCGGCGCCGCCTTGGTGCCGCTGTCGCAATCCACCATGATGGACATCTATCCGATCGAGAAACGCGGCCAGGCGATGGCGATCTGGGGCATGGGAGTCATGGTCGGACCCATCCTGGGACCGACATTGGGTGGTTACCTGACCGAACTGTACAACTGGCGTTACGTGTTTTACATCAACCTGCCGTTCGGCGTGCTGGCGACGGTGGGCCTGATCTTCTTCATGCCGCGCAGTCATCCCAACTTCAACATGAAGTTCGACTGGATCGGTTTCGGCGTGCTGTCCCTGGGCATTGGCGGCCTGCAAATGATGCTCGACCGCGGCCAGAACCAGGATTGGTTTTCGTCGTACGAGATCATCGCGGAACTGGTGCTCGGCTGCCTGGGTGTCTATCTGTTCGTCGTGCACATGCTGACGGGGAAGAAACCGTTCATTCCGCCGGCGATTTTTCGAGATCGTAATTTTTCCACCGGCGTGGTGGTGATGTTCGCCGCCGGAACGATCCTGGTGTCGAGTTCGTCTCTGATGGCGCCCTGGCTGCAAACCCTGGCGAATTATCCGGTCGAGACCGCCGGCCTGATCATGGCCCCGCGTGGCGTCGGCACCATGGCGGCGATGTTGATCGGCGGGCGGCTGACGTCCCGGATCGACGCCCGCAAGCTGATGGCGTTGGGCATTCTCATGCTGGTGTGGTCGATCTGGGACATGACGTCATGGACGCCCGATGTCGCGCAATGGCGCATCATGCTGACGATCACGGTGCAGGGCGCGGGCCTGGGGTTCCTGTTCATTCCGTTGCAGGTGCTGGCGTTCGCGACGCTGCCGAGCCAATACCGCACCGATGGCGCGTCGCTGTTCAGCCTGTTCCGCAACATCGGCGCGGCGATCGGCGTATCGGTGACGTCGTCCATGCTGGTGCATAATACGCAGATTTTGCACGAGGAGATCGGCGGCGGGGTCACGCCGTTCAATCGCGCGCTGATGGACGGCGGCGCGGTCGAGCATTTCTGGGACCCGGCGACCCGGCATGGCGCGGCGCTGCTGGACAGCGTGGTCAATCGGCAGTCGCAGATCATCGCTTATGTCGATGATTACCGGATGATGATTTTCACCACGGCGCCGATGCTGTTGTTGCTGTTGCTGATGCGGCGGTCGCGGCCGGTGGCGAAGTCGGAGCATCTGGAGCCGATCGACTGAGGTCCGGCGCGCGCTTTGGCATGCGTCACGGTCGGGATCCGGTCCCACGTCCTGTGGGACAACGTACGAAAAACTTTGACGCGGGATCAAAGACATCCTAAATGTCTCGCGTAATGGAACGCCTGGGGGTCCCTGGGAAAGGCTTCCATTTCACACGGGGGGTGCGAGGATGCCAACAATCACACTACCACAGCAGACCGGAAATTCATGCGCGGCGCACTGTACTGTCGTCGCGGTCGTGGAGATCACCGCCAGCCAGTCGATCCTGACCACCGTGTTCGCCGAAGGGACTCTCTGGCCGGCGATCCAGTTCACCGGCAACGACGGCCCGGTCTCGCAAAAGCTCAAGGCCGATCACAACTCCGACCCGCGGTTGATCGTGTCGGAGGTCGCCTCGCGTTGGGGCGGGAGCGTGACTTCGACCATGCTGTTCGACGATACCGAGAAAACGACGGCGCTGACATTCGTTTCGGACCCAATGATGCAACAGGCGCTTCCCGGATTGTTCAACCTGCTCAAGGGACAGACGCAATCGTCGATGATCATTCCGAAGGATGGCATTTTCTATAACTGTAGCTATGTGATGCTGAAAGGCGCCACTGCCTCGTCCGCGAAGTTCGAAGGATTGCACAATATCCTGATCACCAGCGACAGTGGGGCTTTGTATTATTACAATCCAAATGAGGCCACACCGGCCTGGGTGAAGAACCCGCCCGACTGGAAAACGTTGCAGGGACTGAACGGTGGCACCTACTGCTATATCTTCACCGGTGTAGCCGTTGAGTTGAAAAAGAAGTAGGCGTTCCCCTGGGTCGAACCCCGCGATCGATCATGGTACAACACCGGCGCGACCGCCGGAGCTCCAGTCCTTGCCCGACCTCCTCACCATAGAAGCCCTCCGCACCACCTTCGCCACCCGCTCCGGGGAGGTCGCCGCCGTCGATGGCGTCGATCTTTCCATCGCGCCCGGCCGCACCCTCGGCATCGTCGGCGAGTCCGGCTGCGGCAAGTCCGTCCTCTCGCTGTCCATCATGCGCCTCGTCCCCCCGCCCGGCCGCATCGCCGCCGGCCGCATCCTGTTCGCCGGCCGCGACCTCGCCACCCTGCCGCCGGCCGAGATGCGCGCCCTCCGCGGCAGGCGCATCGCCATGATCTTTCAGGAGCCGATGACCAGCCTGAACCCCGCCTTCACCATCGGCGACCAGATCATCGAGGCGATGCGCGCGCACGACCGCTCCGCCTCCGCGCAAGCCCTCCGCGCCCGGGCCATCGCCGCGCTCGATCGAGTCCGCATCCCCGCCGCCGCCCGCCGGTTCGATGAGTATCCGCATCAAATGTCCGGCGGTATGCGCCAGCGCGTGATGATCGCCATGGCGCTGTCCTGCGAGCCCGACCTGCTGATCGCCGACGAGCCCACCACCGCGCTCGACGTCACCGTGCAGGCGCAAATCCTCGATCTGCTGAGGACGCTACAACAACAAACCGGCATGGCGATCATTCTGATCACGCACGATCTGGGTGTCGTCGCCGAAATGGCCGATGAGGTCGCGGTGATGTACGCCGGCCGCGTCGTCGAACGCTCCCCCGGCCCCGACATCTTCGACGACCCGCAGCACCCCTACACATTGGGCTTGCTCGGCTCGATCCCGAAGATCGAGGAAGACCGCGACCGCCTGCTGGCCATCGAGGGCGCCGTCCCACCCCCGTTCGACCTGCCAACTGGCTGCCGCTTCCACCCGCGCTGCGTCTTCGCCCAACCGGAATGCGCCGCGACCGACCCGGCGTTGCGGGAGATCACGCCCGGCCATCGTGCCGCCTGCCTGCTGGCACCCGTGGAAAACCTCGCGGAAAACCTCGCCGCCGTCGATTAGAGTCTTCATTTCGCCACGAATCCCGTCCATGATGCGGTGCGAAAGAGGTTCCCGCCGGTCATGAAGCCCCTCGTCGGTATCAGCTGCTGCACCAAACAATTCGGCGTCTTCGGGATGCCCAACCACGCCGCTTCGGACACCTATATCCGCGCGACCGACCTCGTGGTGGGAGGCGTGCCCGTGCTGATCCCCGCCAACGGGCCGACCGCCGATATCGAAACCCTGCTGGACCGACTTGATGGAATCATCCTGACCGGCAGCCGCTCCAACGTGCATCCGACGTTCTACGACGGCCCGCCGCACGCCGAGGGCACCCATGAAGATCCCAACCGCGACGGCATTACTTTGCCGCTGATCCGCGCCGCCGTGGCCCGCGGCGTGCCCCTGCTGGCGATCTGCCGCGGCTTTCAGGAACTCAATGTCGCGTTGGGCGGCTCGCTGCATCAGAGACTACAGGATCTGCCGGACCGGATCGATCACTCGACGCCGATGCAACCCTCCGCGAAGGTGCGACAGGGCAAATCGCATGGCATTCGCATCATCCCGGGAGGATGGCTGCACAAGCTGGCCGGCACGACGGAAACCGCGGTGAACTCGTTGCACAACCAGGGCATCGATCAACTGGCGCCCGGCCTGGTGGCCGAAGGCATCGCCCCCGACGGCACCATCGAGGCGGTGCGCGTGGTCGTCTCGCAAGCCGGTCCCGCGTCGGGCTTCGCGGTCGGCGTGCAGTGGCATCCGGAATACGACTGGCCCAACAACCCGCTGTCCCGCCGCATCTTCGCGCAGTTCGGCGACATGGTGCGCGCTTACGTGCGCGGTCTGCGCCAGGAGCCTTTGACCGTGGCGGCGGAATAACCGCGATCACTCAGATCGTCCGCCACAGCCGCGACGTCGCCGCCAAGGCCAGCAGCCCAATCACCCCGGTCACCGCCGTCGCGTTGTGCGCGCCAATCCGGTCCGCCAGCCAGCCGAGCCAGACAAACCCGATCGGTCCCGTGCCAATACACACCGACAGCACGCCCAGAATGCGCGACCGCATCTCCGGCGGCGCCGCCAGGTAAACCAACGTCGCCTGCATGGTGGAAAACCCCGCGCCGCCCACGCCGGTCAGCAACAGCGCCGCGCCCGCGAACACCGGAGTCGTAACGACCGCGAAGACGATCAACATGATCATGTAAGCGATGACCCCGCCGACGTATGCTCGCGCGTACCATCGCGGCGTCAGCCACACCGCCAGCAACAACGCGCCGATGAACGCGCCGATGCCGTCCAGGCTGGCAAGGATGCCCACGCCCTCCGGCCCCAACAACAACCGATCCCGCCCGATGACCGGGATCATGCTGGTGAACGGCCAAGCGAACACGTTGTAGATGATCGTTACGATCAACGTACCAATCAGCCGCTTGTCGCCGCGCACGATGACCAGGCCTTCGGTGATCCGCGCCAGCATCGCGCTTGACCCCGGCGCGCGAGGAATGCGCGACCGCACCCTCGTCGCCGCGATCAACGCGCCGCCATACATCGCGACACTCAACAGGAACACGCCCTCGATTCCAACGCTCGCCAGCAGCAGACCGCCGACCGTCGGCCCGACCATGCGGCTGGCGTTGTTGGCGCCGACATCGAGCGACATCGCCGTGCCCATATGCTCGCGGCCCACGACCTCGCCCATCATCATGCGCCGCACCGGATTATCGGTGGCCCACCCGCAGCCGTTGGCGAAACTGGCGAGCGCCAGATGCCAGACCTCCAGCCGGCCCGTCCACGCGAGTAACGCCAGAATCGCGGACGTCGAGCCCGTCAACAACACAACGCCGATCAAAGTCCGTCGCCGGTCGAACCGCTCCGCCAACGCACCGAGAAACGCGCCGAACAACCCCATCGGCAACAGCCGCAGCATGGTCATCATCGCGACCAGAAAGGCCGAGCCGGTGCGCTGATACACCACGACTCCGACCGCGACCGTCTCGAGCCAGCGCACGGTGAACACCACCAGTCCCACGAACCACAAACGCCAGAAATCCGGCGCGCTCGCACGGATCATCCGCCGGAACGGCGAGTCACTCACGTTGTCGTTTCCTCCGAACCGCACCCGACCACGGCCCGTCGAGAAGGGCAATCGTTCGGGGGAGGAAGCGCCGGGGCGTTGCCCCGGACCCCACGAGGGCTCGCCCTTGGAACCATTCTTTTGGTGGGTTGGAGGAGAGGGGGCCGACACGGACCGTAACAACGGTCACCGTAGGCCCCCTCTCCCCCAACCCACCAATGGACGGATTGCAAAGGCGTGCCTTTGCTGGGGGTCGAGGGGGCAAAGCCCCTCGCGGGTCCAGGGCAGAGCCCTGGCCTTTCCTCCCCCCGAACGTCAGCCCTTGCCGCGGGGCCGTGGCCGGGGGACGATCCGGAGGAACGGCGGCGGGAGCGATGCGATGACCGGACGGGTGGCGATGGTGTCGATGGAGACGGCGGCTCGGTTAGGCGACGAGATTGGCTTGCCCGCGCCGATGGCGACGCGTTCCGCGTTTCGCGTATTGGCGAACAATCCGCCATTGTTGAAGGCGGTGTTTGGGCAATTGACGACGTTGCTGTTGCGCAACACGTTCGATACGCGGCCGCGTGAGTTGATGATCATGCGCATTGGTTGGGTCACCGGCTCGGTTTATGAGTGGACGCAGCACTGGCGGGTCGCGACCACGGCGGGGATCTCGCCCGAGGATGTGTTGGCGGTACGCGACTGGCGCGCGTCGGACCGGCTGACCGCGGCGGACCGGGCGGTGTTGGCGGCGACGGATGAATCGCTCGCCGGCGAGACCATTTCGGATACGACATGGGCCGAAGTGACGAAGCACATCGCCGATCCGGCGCAACAGGTGGAGTTCGTCGTCGCGATGGGCAACTGGACGATGTTTTCGATGTTGTTGCGCAACCTTAAAATCCCGTTGGAGGATGGCGTCGCGGCATGGCCGCCCGACGGCCTGGTTCCCCCCGCGGCGGAGGCATAAACCAATGGCACGCACCATCGCACTGGGCATTGGCATCATGGAATATCCGTTCGACACCACGGACGGCTTCTGGCGTTGGGTGGATTTGTGTGAGCAGGGCGGCGTCGATTCGATCTGGCAAACGGATCGGATGATCAGCAAGACGCCGATCCTCGAGTGCATGACAGCATTGGCGGCGATCGCGGGCCGCACGCGGCGGATCAAGTTCGGCGTCAATGTCGTGTCCGTGGCGATGCGAGATCCTGTGCTGCTGGCGAAACAATGCGCCACGATCGATGTGTTGTCGCAAGGACGTTTATTGCCAGGGTTCGGCATCGGCAGTCCGCGCGGGCCGGAATGGACGGCAATGCATCTCGACCCGAAGACTCGCGGCCGCGTGACCGATGAGGCGTTGGAGATCATTCACCGGCTCTGGAGCGGAGAAAAACTGGATTATGACGGACGGCATTTCAAATTGACCGGCGCGTCGATTTCTCCGTTACCGGTGCAGCCGGATTTGCCGATGTGGATCGGCGGCTCGTCCGATGCGGCGGTGCGGCGCACGGCGAAATATGGCACCGGTTGGCAGGCGGGCGCGGAAACGCCGGAGACGGTGGGTCAGGTGATCGCCGATATCAAAGCGGCGGTGCTCGCCGCGGGCCGGCACATCGACGAAGATCATTACGGTGCCGCGCTGGCCTACCGCTTCGGCGGTCCCGACGATCCGGGTGTCGCGAAGGTGATGGAGGATTACAAAGCCCGCACCGGCCGCGACGCGAGCGATCACTTCGCGATGGGAGACGCGGCGCTGATCGCCGCCCGGATCACCGATTATGTCGAGGTAGGCGCTTGCAAGTTCATTCTTCGTCCCGCCGCGCGCGGCGACGAGGATATGTATGTGCAAACGAAACGTCTGATCGAGGACGTGTTGCCGGTCGTTGCCGCGCGGTGGCCGAAGCCGGCGAAGAAGATCGCGGCGGAATAACGGGGAAGGTGAGCGCCTGCGCGAAGCGCCACCCTTCCTTCTCCGCGCCCTCCGTTACTCCGCGATCTCCGCGAGGCGCCCTTTCCGGCCTCACCAAACGCACGAACCCAGGCGGAGCCGCACCACCCGGGTTATCTCGGCACATCCCCCGCCAGCGTGATCCGGTGCATCAACCGCTTCTGCCCCTGATAGTCGTTGATCGCCTGATGCTGCGCGCAACGGTTATCCCACAACGCCAACGCTCCCGGCGTCCACGCGAACCGGCACGTGAACTCGGGCCGCGTCTGATGCCGCCAAAGGAACCGCAGCAGAGGCAGACTCTCTTCCTCCGTCATGCCCGCGAAACGCGCGGTGTGCGCGATGTTCACATACAGCGCCTTTCGCCCGGTCTCCGGATGCGTGCGCACCACGGGATGTTCCGCGGTCAGCAACTCCCCGCCCGTGCCGGGTTTCTTGCCGCGATCCTCCCGCGTTCGGCTCGCCTCGGCTTTGTCGGAGCGCGCCACGCCGCGCAATCCCGCCAGCAACGATTGCATGCCATCCGACAACGTCTCATAAGCGATATATTGATTGGCGAACTCGGTATCGCCGCCGAACGCCGGCAATTCCCGCGCCAGCAACAGCGTGGCCATCGGCGGCTCTGCCAGATATGTCGTGTCCGAGTGCCAGACGCCGCCGAAATTGATCGCCTGATCGGGTCGTTTCAATACCGGGGTGATTTCCGGAAATCCCTCGATGCCGGGCACGAACGGATACTCGATTGGCCGGCCGATCCGGGCGGCGAAGTCGCGGTATTGTGCCGGTGTCAGGTTCTGATCGCGAAAGAACACCGCCAGATGGTCCAGCAGCGCCTGACGGATCGCCGCGACGGTTTGCTCCGGCAAATTTTCGGCCAGATTCACGCCATGAATTTCCGCGCCAATAACACCGCCAACGCGGCTGATTTCAAGTTGCATGCCAACCTCCATCGGCACGATAGCGCGTAGCCGCGGGTTCGGCGACGGCGCCGGGGTTTCACCCCGGCCCCCATCGGCCAGTTTCCTTCGCCGCAGGGTGTCACAAAACCGTAGCGATAACCATCGCGCGCTGGTTAAGTTCCCGCGCCGGTCACGCCGGATCCGGCAGCGTCCAGGCGGCCGGGTCGTTGTAAAGGCCGGGCCGCGTGCTGAAGCCCATCCAGGCATCGACGATCGAGCCGACATCAATGGCAATTCCGCCAAGTTCGCGAACGCGGTGACAGTAAATCTTCCCCAGCAGGCCGGCGGCCACGAGAAATACCGCGCCCGGACGCGGCACGGTGAGTTCCGCCATCAATTGCCGGAAGCGATCCGGATAATGCGGGACCGCGGTCGGCGTTCTCGCCGCATTGGGCAGGCGGGCCTCGCCAGGAACAAGATATTCGCGCGTGCCGGCGATGCCGTGGTGCGCGGCGAGTCGCGCGGCGAGGCCCGCGTGTGGTCCGATGACGCCAAGAAAATCCAGGCCGGACAACAGGTCCTGGTAAAACGGCGTGTGGCGATGCAGCAGGATGTTGGCGAAAGCATGTGTCAGCGATACGGTCGGATGGGTCGCGATGACGCTGTCGATGGCGCGTTCCAGCAGCGCGAGATAGCCGCGATGGAAAATGTCCTTTTCATAACGCGGCGCGGTTGACACGCCGATGATGTCGGCGCCGGCCATCGCCTCGGTGAATTGTCGCGAAAGCGCGGTTAAATCCGTCGCGGGGTCGAGCGGTTCGCCGAACCAGTTGCGCCAGATCACGCTGACGATGCAGGTCGCCTCATGCTGGGTGATCCGTTGCGCGGCCCATGGATCGGTGAGCGCGAGAAAGCGGGCCTCGCCGTCTCCAAGGCGGATCATCGACAACGGCGCCAGGTCCCGGATCGCGTCGCGCAGGCGGGCGGTCAGGCGGTCCGGATCGAGCCAGGCGGGGGAGCGCTCCATCGCGGCGGCTTTGGCCACGGCGCGCGGGGTCTCGGCGTCGAGCGCGAGCTTCGCGTGACCGGCGAACACCGCGGCATGAAACGCGAGATCGGAGCCGGCGCCCGGATTTAAGCCGGCGGCATGCGCGAGGACACCACGAAAGTCACCAATTTCGGTCAGCGCGCGCAGGTGCCGGAAATGCCGCGTCCCATCGTCCGCTGGCGATGGGTCGAAGTTTCGTGGAACCTCCGGATGCATGATGTGGAAACGCAGGAATTCCGTGCGCAGCGTGTTGGCTTCGACGTGATTGGGCTGGCGTTCGTAAAGCGCCTCCAGCAGCAGCAGTCCATCCCAGTACCGGTTCGTCTTGCATAACAGGTTCGCGGCGGCGAGGTATGGGACGGCGAGATCGGGACACGTTTCGATGGCATTATCGTAGCGGCGCAGTGCTTCGGCGGTTTGCTCCAGCGTCGCGTGCAGGTCGGCGATTTCGGTTTGCTGGATCGCCAGGGCGCGGCGGAACAAGGGCAGCGCGGCGGCCGGATCGCCGCATTGGCGTAGGATCAGGCCGGCTTTGCGCAGCACGCCGGGGTCGTCAGGAAAGCGTTGCCTCTCGGCTTCAGCGATCGTTCTGGCGCCGGCGGTATCTCCAGCGCACGCGCGCGCCATGGTGACGTCGAGACGCGCCTCAGCGGCCAAGGCGGTCACTGGGATTCAGTTCGTATAGACAATGGTGCGCAGCATGACGCGGCGCTGTTCGGGGCTGTAATCGCCGGCGCCGCGGTGCATCGTCGCGCGCTCGTCCCACATCAGGACATCGCCGGGGCGCCAATGATGGTAATAAACGAAGCGATCCTGTGTGGCGTGCGCGGTGAGTTCCTCGATCAGGGGCCAGGATTCCTGCTTCGTCATGCCGGCGAAGCCAAGCGTGTGCATCGGATTGACGAACAAGATCGGGCGGCCGGTCACCGGGTGCGGCAGAACGGCGGGCCACGAAACCACTTGATATTGTTTCTCTGTCATACCGTTGTCGCCGCCATAAAGCCGCTCTCCGGCGGGCCCGGAATGGCGCAGGTGCAGACCGGTCAGGCCGGCGATCTGTTGTCGCCTCTCGGGCGGCAACGTCGCGTAAGCGGCGCTCATGTCGGTAAACAGCGTGCCGCCTTTTTCCGACGGGACCTCCTTCGCGTGCAGGATGGCGAGCAGCGGCAGGTTGTCTTCGTAAGTCGAGTCGGTGTGCCAATCGGTGGCGCGTTTGACGCCGTACCAATCGACTTTTCCGTTCTCATCCACGTTGGTGAGCCAGGAGACGTCGGGATGCTCGGCGTGGCGATATTTCACCAGCGCGTGCTTGCGGGGTTTGCCGAAATGGCCACCAAAGGCGGCGAGTTCCCGTGCGCCGAGGTTCTGCTCCCGGAACACCAGCACGGGATGCTCGGCGAAGGCGCGCGCGATCCAGGCGAACGTCGCGTCGTCAAGAGGGCGCGACAGGTCGATGCCCAGAGCTTCAGTCCCCAATGTCTCTCCAAGAGGGCGCAGTCGCCGTGTGTTGGTCATGGGCCATCCTCCCCGGTTGGGCTCCGATCCGACGAACTATGAGCCCCACGCAGGTAGGACCGCAACCTGGGCGCGCGCCACGGCGTCAGGCGGCAAAGGCCTGTGCCGCGGTTTCAGTCATGGATTCCGCCCGAACATCACCTGGCCGGCTCCCATGAGACAGATCGTGCCGGGAATATCCGGAGGCTGTTGTGGTGCCTGGGGCGCGAGCGTCACCCAGGCCCTTGGCATCGTCACCCCGGTCCACATGAGTTGAAACAGCGACCGGAAAAAGCGACCGAACGCCTCGCCGTTCCGGTTGTTGGTAATGACCAGATTGACCGCGGGGTTGCATGGCCTGAGGACCTCCGCGCGGAATTCAGGACTTTCGAGGATTTCCCGCCGGACCTCCAAGGCGACGACGACCACGGTGGCACCGGTTCGCCCAATCAGCTCACGCAACGAAAGTTGCTGTCCGGCGATCTTGCCCGACCGCTCAACGGTACAGTAAACGAACAAAATGTCGCAGTCCGGCACAAGCGTCGTGACCTGGACCCGGCCATGAAACAGGCCGCCGATTTCGTCACTATCCTTCCCGATCATCACATCCCAACCTGGGCCGGCCATGATCAGGAAAGCAATTTTCGGCTGTGTCAGGACAGGCTGCTTCCCGGATATCCGCTCGGGCCGCATCGGCATCACGTCGCGGACCCGGGCCAGGATGACGGGTTGGCCCTCCGCGCGAAACGCCCGCATGTTCCATCCGGTGAGAAGCGGGGCTGGAATGCCGGACTGCTCGACCGTCGCCGGATCGAGCCTCGACATCGGGACCGCCGCTTCCAGAAGGACTTTGAGCGCGACTGGCGGTGGGACGGTTCGCCGATTGGCGCTGACGAGGTTATAGGCTGCCGCGCCCAGTAAAGCCGGCCATTCCGCGGCCCGGCACCGCGAGAGGATTTGCGCGACCTCGCCCCACGTCCTGGAGAGCGCGGCGCGAGGAAGTTCCGGAAGGGCAACAGAACCTGGCACACGAGGATGCCCAAACGTCTGCTTGCCAATGGAGTCCACGACGTGACGCGCCAGTTCCGGAATGTCCGGAAGTTCGGTGGCGTTCGATAAGGTCGCCGCCGCCAGTGTCAGAAACGACATTCGGTCGGGTTGCGATGCGAAGAGAAACTGATTGATCGCTTCGCCCAGAAAGAACGTTTCCCCCGACGTCGTAGTGGTATAGACAAGAAAATCGCCGGGGTTCTGGTTGGCCGGGAGGATCAGTTCACGCCAGACGGCGATTTACGCGGCGAATCCGGCGCATGCCCCCAGCGCGTTGAGCATCGACGGGACAGACGAGTGGCCGGCGGACTCGCGGGTGAATTCGTTGGCGAACATGCGGCAAAGCTGATCCACCGGCTCGCTGCTCAGGATATCGGCGCCGATGCTCATCGAGGTTTTCCGGATGCCGAATGATGTCGCGATAAAGCAGATGGGCATGGGGTTGCCTTAAGCAAGCTATTTCGGCGACCGCAGCGGAAGGATGGTTGGACTCACCAACAGGCAACGCCGCATTGAACCGAACGCCGCGCGAAACACCGGTGAAGGTCCACATCATGGGCCGATGAATATCATATTGGTACCGTAACCAGTCTTCGCGGCCCAGGTGACGAAGGTCTGGGCTGCTGGTAACGTGCTTATCAGACCAACAACACGGGAGGATCGGCCATGACCCTGGACCTCATTATCTGGAACGGCACCATCGTCGATGGTTCCGGCATGGGACGGTATCGCGCCGATGTCGGGGTGGCGGATGGGCGGATCGTGGAGATCGGCCGGATCCGGGCGCAAGCGCAACGAACGATCAATGCTGATGGGCTGATCGTGGCGCCGGGATTCATCGACGGCCACACGCACATGGACGCGCAGGTGAACTGGGATCGTTCCGGCACGTGCTCCTGCTGGCACGGCGTGACGACGGTGATCATGGGGAATTGCGGGTTCGCGTTGGCGCCCTGCCGACCCGATGCGCGCGAATGGTTCGCCCGGTGTTTAACCGCGGTCGAGGACATTCCGTTGGAAGCCATGCTCGCCGGGATCGATTGGACGTGGGAGACGTTCCCAGAATACCTCGCCACGGTCGAGAGGTTACCGAAAGCGTTGAATTATGGGGCGTATATCGGGCACTCGGCGTTGCGGATGTACGTGATGGGGAAACGGGCGCTGTCGGAAAAGGCGACGGAGGACGATGTCGCGCGCATGGTCGCGGCCGTGAAGGACGCGATTCGCGCCGGGGCGATGGGATTCTCCAGCTCTCGCGCGGGAACGCATGTGACGCCGGACGATACGCCGGTGGCCAGCCGGATCGCGGACTGGAGTGAGATCGACGCGCTGGTGGGCGCGATGGCGGAACTGGACGCGGGAATTTTTCAGGTGGGGCCTGATGTTTCCAGCGGTCCATCGCAGCGGATTTTCCTGGAACGATTGAAGCGCGTGGCGTTGGAGAGCGGGCGTCCGGTGATGTTCGGCACGATCTCCACCCGGCAGGGCGAGGCGCCGAATTCGTATCGCTATCAGTTGGATTACCTGGATGAATGCGTCGCGGCGGGGGCTCGGATGTTCGGCCAGACGACGACGAAGTCGATCAACGCGATCTTCGCGCTGAAGTCGTATTTGCCGTTCGATGTTTTGCCGGAATGGAAAGCGCTGCGGGCGTTGCCTCTGGCGGAGCAGAAGCGGCGCATGGCGGATCCAGCGGTGCGCGCGCGGCTGGTGGCGGATGAGGCGAGAATGAAACCGCGGGACAATGTGTTTCAGGGCGGCGGCGCGGCGACGACGGATCCCCGGAAGCCGGATTACGCGAATTTGTTCGCGATGCGGGACGTGGACTGGAACGATCCGACGGTGGAATCATTGGCGCGCGAACGGGGGGCGCATCCGGTGGAGGTGATGCTGGATCTGATGCTGGCCAATGAGGATCAGGTGTTCGTGCAGCCTCTGGTGAACGAGGGCCGCGACGATGTGCTGGATATGCTGCGGCATCCGTGGACTCTGACGACGTTCTCCGACTCCGGCGCGCATGTGTGCCAGGAGATGGGGTCGTCGTTGCAGACGCATATGTTGAGTTATTGGGTGCGGGCGCGACAGGCGTTCACGCTGGAACAGGCGGTGCGCAAGATGACGTTCGATAACGCCGCGGCGTGGGAGTTGAACGATCGCGGGCTGGTGCGGACGGGATTCGCAGCGGACCTGGTGCTGTTCGATGCGGCGACGGTGCGGCCGGGGATGCCTGTGGTCGAGTCGGATCTGCCGGGTGGTGCGCGGCGGTTGGTGCAGAAGGCGGAGGGCATCGTGGCGACGATCGTCAATGGGACGGTGGCGTTCGAGGATGGCGTGGCGACGGGGGAGACGGGCGGGCGGTTGTTGAAGGGCCGCGGCGTGGGGTGACACGGCTGTCCCGGTCGCGTGACGGTTGCGGTATGGTATCGGTGAGCTTATATATGGCACGGCGACCGAGGCCACGCGGAATATCGCGAAATATTCGCGTCCCGCGCCGGAGGACCATGCGATGGGAACCGATATTTTCGCCGTGAAGCGAGCGGGCGCGACGGTGGTCTTTTGCAAACGTGGCGCATGCAAAACATTGATCCAGTTTCCGTTCTCCGACGTCAACGCCGCTCAGAAGCATTGGCGGATCAGCATCACCTCCTTCCGCGGCGACAGCGGCGCGATCGAGAAACTACGCAAGCTGTACGCCGCTGTCCTTGAAGAGCATCCGACCGGGCATCTGCATGACTGGCAATTGTTCGAGGGCCTCACGAAGGCGGTGAACGACGGACGCATGGAGGCCTACGAATTGTCGGACCGTGACAAGTCGTTTCTTGACAGATATTACAATTCGGTGAGTGAAAAGGCATCGACATTCGATGTGGAACCTGCCCAGGTGCTGGGGCTGGCGAGCGAGTCGGGGTTCGCTTCGGCCGGTACTTATCTGGTAACCGGCGACGCGTTCGGCATGACCGGAGGCAGCACCGCCCACATGACCATGGCGGGCGGCGTGGCACAGAACGTCGAGCAGTTTTTCAGCAGTTGGGGGGAGCGTATTCGCGGCACCAAGAGCAACACGCCGCTGTTTCTGAACCGCCTGTTGGGAAAAGACGCGGCGGGCAACGATGCCAAGGGTGAGTTGAAATACAACTCCGCGTCCCCGGGTTGGCGGAAGGAGCGCGAGGACGGCATCAACGAGATGAGACGCGCCATTCCGATTTGGCTCATGCTACAAGGCCTCGATCCGGGGTGACGAGGAGGGGCGGATGCGGTGGTCGCTGGGATGTTTTTTCACCGTTATGATATCGGCGGCCGCGGCGAACGGCGAACCGGCGCCCTCGGCTTACCGGAACGATGAATTCGGCATTCGGCTGACGATTCCAGGCGATCTGCGGGCATGTGTCGCCCAACCTGATCAGCACGATAGTGGAATGTCGATGTTTTTTCAGCAGACGGCGACGTGCGGCGAGTTTTCCACGCAGCGCTTCGTCGGGGTGTCGCTGTCGTATAATCTGACGCCAGACACGGAGACGTTGACGGAGTTCGCGTATCGGACGTGCCATCAGGCGCCTGGCATTCAATGTCGCGCGGCACCCAATGGATTATCGATCCCAGGGGCCGGCGGCATCGCCCGGCGATTGGATTACCCGAATGGCTGGGTCGATATCGACGTCATGGCTCAGGCGTGGCCGGACGTGAAAAATGACCCGAAAAAACCGTTCATCAACTATGAAATCACGCTCCATACCACCCCGGCGTTTTTAAGCCGCGACCTCAGCGTGTTGCGGAAGATCTTGCGCGGCGTGACGGTCTGGTCGCCGCTTTGAGGCGGGCAGTGACAGACACCGCCGCGACGCCCTACAAAAGCGGAAACGCGCGCCGTGGAGTCACATTCCGCTCACGGCACGAAATCGAGGAGGCGACCATCCAATGAGCGAACCAACATCCGCCCGCGCGCATCTCATCACCGGCGGCTTTCCGCCCGGCTCCGCCGCCGGCCACGATCACGATTATGCACGCCTGAAACTGCTGACCCTGCTGGGTGAGCAAACCATCGCCGCCTCTGTCGGCAACGATTTCTCGGATGTGGAAAAGTGGCTTCCAATCAGCAAGCTTCTCATCACCTACGTCGCCGGGCCATATCCCGACGCGGCGCAATCGCGCGCCATCGACGCCTGGATGCGCGCCGGCGGTCACTGGCTGGGATTGCACGGCACCAGCGGCGGGCGCGCTCAGCGGGTGGAGGGTGTCCGCAACCGCCGCACGGTTAAGACCGAGCACCACGCGGTCCTCGGCTCCATGTTCCTGACGCATCCTCCGCTGTGCCGCTTTCGGGTCGATGCGATCGAGCATCCGTTGACGAAAGGCGTCGGCGCATCCTTCGACGTGGAGGACGAGCCGTACTTCATCGAATTGCAGGACCCTGGTTCGACGCGGGTGCTGCTGACCGCGGAGTATGGCCAGGCGGCGGTGTCTTCCACGGTTGGGACATTGTATGGCGCGGATACGTCGTTGCGGGAGGACGGGAAGACCCGGGTGTTGGGCTATACGCGTGCGATCGGCGACGGCGGGGTGACGTATTTCGCCCTGGGCCACTGCCACAACCCCAATACGCGGCCAGGACGCGCCGATGACGGTCTGCCGGCGACGTTTCGGGGACCCTGGGAGAGCGCGGCGTTTCTGACGCTGTTACGCAATGCTATCGATTGGGGCGTGCGCGGCGGAGCTTAGGGGACGCGACTGACCGGTCCCTCCCAATCCCCGCCATCCCGCGCTAAACACCTGCCATGGACCGCGACATCATCGGCTACGGCGCCAATCCGCCGAACCCCAACTGGCCTGGCAACGCTCGCCTGGCCGTCAACTTCGTGCTGAATTTCGAGGAGGGCTCGGAACCGTCGATCGGCGACGGCGACCCCGCCTCGGAGTGGCGGCTCACCGAATACGGCGCGGCCGATCCGGGCATGACAGGCCGCGACCTGGCGGCGGAAGGCATGTTCGCCTACGGCTCCCGCGTCGGGTTCTGGCGGATCATGCGGCTGTTCGCGGAACGATCGCTGCCGATGACCATCTTCGGCTGCGCTCTGGCATTGGAGCGGAACGCTCCCGCCGCCGCGGCGATTCAGGCCGCCGGGCACGACATTTGCTGCCACGGCTGGCGGTGGGAGAAGCATTTCGAGCTCGATGAGGCGACCGAACGGGCCCGCATCGCCCGGTCGGTGGCGTCGATCCAGAAGACGATGGGGGAGCGGCCGTTGGGTTGGTATTGCCGCTCGGCGCCGAGTGTGAACACACGGCGTTTGCTGGTGGAGGAAGGCGGGTTTCTCTACGATTCCGATGCCTACGACGACGAACTGCCGTACTGGACCCGGGTCGAGGGCAAGCCGCATCTGGTCGTGCCGTATACGCTCGGCACGAACGATTCGAAGTTCGGGCGCGATGCGTTCGCCACGGGAGACGACTTCCTCACCTATTGCCGCGACGCGTTCGACTTCCTGTACCGGGAGGGTGCTGCCCAGCCGAAGATGCTGTCGATCGGGATGCACATGCGGATCCTCGGGCATCCGGCGCGGGCGGCGGCGCTGGAGCGGCTGTTGGACCACATCCAGCGGCATGCCGGTGTGTGGGTGACGCGACGGCTGGACATCGCCCGCCACTGGACGACGCATTTCCCGGCGCCCTCGCCCTGATCATGGCCCCCTCGGGCACGGCCGCTTGATCATGAACAGCCTGACCCGGGCGCGTCGCCTCGCCGCGGCGTGGCTGAACGATCGGCGGCAGTTTCGCGGCGGCCGGCTGCCTCGCACTTGTCCCATCTGTGGCTACCACGGCACCTTCATCAGCGTCGGCCATCCTGGACGGTGGGACGCGCGCTGTCTGAACTGCGGCTCACGAGAGCGGCACCGGCTGCTGCATCTTTGGATCACCGAGGGCGGCGGCGATAAACTGGCGGGCAAGCGGATCCTGCATTTCGCGCCGGAGAAGGCGTTCGTGGCGCGGATGCGCGGCAACGCGCTGTACGAGACGGCGGATCTGATGCAAGCGGGCGTGACCCACCAGGTCGACATCACGCGGACCGGGCTGCCGGACGCCCGTTACGACGTCGTGATGGCCAATCATGTGCTGGAGCACATTCCCGACGACCGCGCCGCGATGCGGGAGTTGTTCCGGCTGTTGAAACCGGGCGGTTTCGCTCTGCTGACGGTGCCGATCAACGCCACCCGGCGGGAGACGTATGAGAACCCCGCCATCACCGCGGCCGCCCAGCTCTGGGCACATTTCAGCGCGCGCGACCATGTGCGGTACTATGGGCTCGATTTCGCGGATCGGCTGACGGAGGCGGGATTCCAGGTCGAAACGTTCCGAGTGTCGCCGGAGGAAGAGGTCCGCTATGGGCTGCTGCGGGACGAGTGGATAACCATCGCGCGTAAGGCGTGATGGGGCTCCGCGCTATCGGCATCAGGATGAGCCCCGGACAACGCACGATCTTCGCATGACCGTCGTCCTCGGCCTCGAGCCGAGGATCGCTCGCATCACGTCCGTGCCCGATTTTTCACGCGAGGGCGCTTCCGCAAATGCTCGGGTCAAGCCCGTACATGACGACGGAAGGTAATTCCACCTCTCCGGGCACTTGTCCTAAGGCGGGTAGGGTTCCGGCGCGGCCTTACGGCACGACGCCGACCAGGTAAGTCAGCGCGACGTTCCGCGGCGGATAACGAAGAACAAAATTATCCGCGCCGACATAGCCGTGTACCGGCCAGTACGACACGACGGTCTTGCCGCCTTGCGCCTCCTGCGTGATACGCCCGTGTGTCGGCGGCTGCACGACCTCATAGGCCACCTGCTCGACCGAGCCCCACTCGCGGATATGCGGGCACACACCGCCCTCGCTGGAGACGGTCAGGGACCAGGGAACGCGCTCGGAGCCCAGGGAACCGGGCTGGCCCTCGGCGATGCAAAGGCGGGCGCGTTGGGACATCTGTCGTGGGGAATCGGACCCGCCGGACTGCGGCGCTTGTTGTGAGCAGGCCATCAGGCCTGTAAACCCGCCAATCATGAGCGCGGCACGCAAGAAAGGCACCATCATCGTTCGGTCTCCCGCCCTGGGCTTTTCCGCCAAAAACGAGGTCGGGATCGCCCGGTGAAAATAATTACATTCTTTTACGCACCTCAGTCTCATACCATGGCCTTGGTATCACAGCAATATCTCTCTGCTCGCGGTCCTGACCAGGTTCCTGGCGGTGGCTGAGCGGCCCATCCTCATCATCAAACTGGGCGCGTTGGGGAATGTGATCCTATCTCTCAACGCGTTCGCGGCGATTCGGCTGCATCATCCGAACGCCAGGATCAGCCTGCTGACGACGGCGCCGTACGCGGCCTGGCTGGCCCAGGCGCCGTGGTTCGACGAGGTGCTGATCGATACGAGGCCGGGTTGGTGGAACCTGACCGGATTGCGCCGGTTGCGACGGATGCTGACCGGGCCTGGGTTTTCCCGGGTGTACGATCTGCAGACCTCAAGCCGGTCGTCCTGGTATTTCAAGCTGTTTCCGCTCTCGCGACGGCCGGAATGGTCCGGCATCGCACCGGGTTGCTCGTTGCCGGATCGCGATCCGAACCGCGACCGGCTGCATGACAACGACCGCCAGACCGGGCAGTTGCGCCAGGCCGGAATCACCGGACCGATCCCTCCCGCCGACCTGTCCTGGTGCCGCGGCGACATCGGCCGATTCGGCCTGCCGCGGGATTTCGTCGTGCTGGTGCCCGGCAGCGCGCCGCACCGGCCGGTCAAGCGCTGGCCGGCCGAGCGATACCAGGCTCTGGCTCAGGCGTTGCGGGCGCGGGGGCTGACGCCGGTCGTCGTGGGTTCGGCGGCGGAGGGAGCGATCGCCCGCGGCATCCCGGCGGCGATAGACCTGACCGGTCAAACCAGCTTTGGCGATCTCGCGGACCTGGGACGGGCGGCGCGGTTCGCGGTGGGTAACGATACGGGGCCGATGCATTTGCTGGCAACCGCGGGCTGTCCATCCCTGGTGTTGTTCTCGCACGATTCCGACCCGGCCTTGTGTGCCCCGCGCGGGCCGGATGCGCGGGTGCTGCGGCGGCCCGATCTGGCGTCGTTGGAGGTCGCCGCGGTGCTGGCCGGGCTGCCCCTTCCGGTGACCGCCTGATGTCCGCCGCGAACCCGCCGGGAAGCATTCTCGTTCCGCCGACCGAGAGCGAAACGATCCAGGCGTCCGCCCCGCCGCTGGCCGCGTTCGCCGACGGGTTGCCAACGCCCAGTCGGTACTGGGCGATCTTGACGATCGGGTTGGGATTGACGTTGGCGGTATTGAATGGCGCTATCGCCAATGTCGCGCTGCCCGCGATCGCGAGAGATTTGCACACCGATCCGGCGACCTCGATCTGGGTGGTGAACGCGTTTCAGTTGGCCGTGACGATGTCGTTGCTGCCGCTGGCGTCGCTTGGCGAAATTCATGGCTATCGCAAGGTGTACCGCTGGGGGCTGGTGGTGTTCACCATCGCTTCGGTGTTGTGTGCGCTGTCATCGACGTTGCCGATGCTGATCCTGGCCCGGGTCGCACAAGGCGCCGGGGCGGCGGGGATCATGAGCGTCAATGGCGCGCTGATCCGCTTCATTTATCCTCGCCGCATGCTGGGCCGCGGCGTCGGGCTGAACGCCACGATCGGATCCATCGCCTCGGCGGTCGGGCCATCCGTGGCGTCGGCGGTGCTGGCGGTCGGGCCGTGGCCCTGGTTGTTCGCGGTGAACGTGCCGTTGGGGATGCTGGCCGCGGTGATCGCGTGGCGGGCGCTGCCGGAGACGCCCCACTCCGGCGCTCAGTTTGATATCGGCGGGGCGCTGCTGCAGGCGGTGTCGTTCGGCACGCTGCTGATCGGAATTTCCGAGATCGGGCATGGCGATTCGACGTTTCACGTGGTGCTGGACCTGGTCGTGGGCGTGATCACCGGCGGCGTGCTGGTGGTGCGGATGATGACACAGCGAGCGCCGCTGCTGCCGGTGGATTTGTTGCGGATTCCGCTGTTCGCGCTGTCGGTGGCGAGTTCGGTGTGCTCGTTCATCGCGCAGTCGATGGCGCAGGTTTCGATGCCATTCTTGTTTCAGCACATGGGCAAGAATCAGGTGATGACGGGGCTGCTGATGACGCCGTGGCCTCTGACGGTCGCGGTCGTCGCGCCGCTGTCGGGACGGCTGGCGGATCGTTACCCGGCGGGATTGTTGGGCGGCTGCGGCATGGTGGTGATGGCTCTGGGCCTGGCGGCGATGGCGCTGCTGCCGGAGCACGCGACGTGGCAGGACATCACATGGCGAATGACGTTGTGCGGGGTGGGATTCGGCTTTTTCAACACGCCGAACAACCGGGCGATCATTACGTCGGCTCCGGCGGCGCGCAGCGGGGGCGCGAGCGGGATGCAGGCGACGGCTCGGCTGTTCGGGCAGACCACGGGAGCGGCGCTGGTGGCGCTGCTGTTCGCGGCGATGCCGACGGGCGGGACGACGGGGACGCTGGTATTGGCGACGGCGGCGGCCTGCGTGGCGGCGGCGGTGAGTTTCAGCCGGTTGGCGGCGCGGTAGGGGGAGGCGCGAGGGCTCCTCTCCCGGGTCACGCCCCATAGGCGCCAGGATAAGCGCGGCGAGGGGAAAAACCCTGGTCCTCTGCCGCTTATCGTCATCACCGGCCTCGACTTATCGTCATCACCGGGCTCGACTTATCGTCATCACCGGGCTCGACTTATCGTCATCACCGGGCTTGACTTATCGTCATCACCGGGCTTGACCCGGTGATCTGTCGCCGCACGCACATTGTGCGGCCAGAGATGGCCGGGTCGGGCCCGGCCATGACGCGGAGAGGCTGGCCGAACACGGTTCCCGCCCCTGCCGACAGTTATGCTGGCGCCAATGGGGTCACGCCCGGGGCAGGCTCTTCGAATCCGCCAGGGACTCCGCGCCGCGCCCCTCCCTCCCTCCAATCATTGACGTCCGGAGCCCCCGCCCGCAAAACCCCTCGCCATGTCACAGACCGCCGCCCCGTGGATTCTCAGCGAAGGCCTCGCCGGCCTGCAGGCCCAGGCGTTGG
>Ga0182030_10007654_pt1 | contig 22491 bp, 14 predicted proteins | sample 812S3MmetaG_FD_121299 | JGI IMG/M metagenome (GOLD analysis project Ga0182030, IMG submission 121299) | Permafrost microbial communities from Stordalen Mire, Sweden - 812S3M metaG (Illumina Assembly) | ecosystem: Environmental > Terrestrial > Soil > Wetlands > Permafrost | place: Sweden... | reverse complement strand
TTGGGTGAAGTTCGCGGATTACGAGGAGCGAAGCCCGGTCTTTGCCGCGCAATTCCGCAAGGGGCAGAAGGCGGATGAGGAGAAAGCCAATCAACGAAATCCCGGCGCGTGGATTCGGACCTTCAAGAACGGCTCGAAACTGTTCATGCCCGCCCCCGACTTCAAGGAATTTGCTTTCGCGCGCGCCGTACCGGAAACGGTCAGCGCGGAGCCCGGCGTCGGGGAGTGAGGGGGCCAAGGGCCGCATCTTCATCAGCAAAGCCGTGATCGTGCTGTCGCTCGCGAAGAAGAACCGGCTTGACCCGGCGAAGCCGATGGCGAAGCCGGGGACGCCGATCATTTCCAGAACTTCGAAAGGCGTTCGAAGATCGTTCGAACAAATCCGAAGTACCCGGCCATGGTGAGCCGCTGAGCTTCGGATAACTTCGAATGGCTGAACTGGAAGACTGGGTTAAATTGGAAATAGACCAACGCACAAGCATTGCTTGTAAGAGGGGAAAATGGCGAGGACACCAACCCCTTCGCCGGAGCGAAAAGCAATGCGTGACGGAAAGCGTGGAGAATCCGCAGACCAGCCCGTAGAGCGCGAGTGCAGCGGCCAGGACAACACCCGTAGTGGATAAGTGCAGTGCGTGTCGAGCCTTCGACCAGGAGAGCGTCAAAGCTCCGTCCACCCACCGCAGAGCCAAAAGTCACGCCGGCGCAGCCGTCATGCCTTTTGCTGGCCACCGCTCGCACCATTGAAGTGTTCGGCGGCTCGCAAGGCCCAGAGAATACAAGGAGAGCCTTGGTCGCCGCCGAAGTTGGTTGTGGTTGAGAGAGGAGGCGAGGAGAGATCGAGTGAGAGATGACCGCCGACAGGCTGGAGGAGATTGCGAACCCATGCGCGATCGGTCTTATACCTCAAAGCCAGCACGATTTTGATCCTGCTATGCTGCGTTTTGCCGAGGGCCTATTTTCCCGCTTTCCGTTGCGTTTTTGGGCGCGCCGGATACAAATGGGGGATACAAACGACCTCGAAAAAAGCCCCGAATTCCATGCGTAAGTCACTCATTTCGAGCCCTAAACTTCGACACGTTTGTTTTTGAAACGTGCTGATTCAAAATCAGAATTTCGAAAATTGTCGCCGCCGTCAGGCGATTAGCCGGGGAGGGGGAAGCGGCGGGTGAGCTGGTGGACTTGATCTCTTATGCCGGCGATCTTTGCGTCGTCTTCCCGGTTTTCGAGTGCCTGGTGGATGTAGTCGGCAATGTCCATCATTTCCTCCTCAAGCATGCCGCGGGTCGTGACAGCCGGCGTTCCGATCCGGATGCCGCCGCCCTTGAAGACGGAGACGGTGTCGAAGGGGATGGAGTTCTTGTTTACGGTGATGCCCGCCCGGTCGAGAATCTCCGACGCTTCCTTGCCTGTGATGTTCCGGGGCCGCAGGTCCACGAGCATCAGGTGGTTATCGGTGCCGCCGCTGGAGAGGCGGTAGCCGTGGTGGATGAGCTGCGCGGCCAGCGCCCTGGCGTTGATGACGATCTGCCGCTGGTATTCGCGGAAGCCCGGTTGCAGGGCCTCGTGGAAGCAGACCGCTTTCGCCGCGATGACGTGCATCAGCGGGCCGCCCTGGATTCCCGGGAACATCTGGGCGTCGATGGCCTTTGCATACTGCTCACGGCAAATGATGATGCCGCCCCGGGGTCCGCGCAGGCTTTTGTGCGTGGTGGTGGTCACAAAGTCCGCGTACGGCACCGGGCTGGGATGAACCCCGCCCGCGACCAACCCCGCAATGTGCGCCATGTCGACGAAAAGCATGGCCCCTGAGGCATCGGCAATCTGCCGCATCCGGAGAAAGTCGATGATCCGGGGATAGGCGGATGCGCCCGCGGTGATCATTTTTGGCCGGAACTCGAGCGCGTGTTTCTCCAGCAGATCGTAATCGATGACCCCGGTATCCTGGCGGACGCCGTAGTGCTGGACCTCGAAGAAGCGCCCGGAGAAATTCGCCTTGTTTCCATGGGTAAGATGCCCCCCGTGGGAGAGATCCATTGTCAGGATGCGGTCGCCCGGTTGGAGAACGGAGAAATAGACCGCCATATTGGCCTGGCTACCGGAGTGAGCCTGCACATTGACATGATCGCCGCCGAATATCTGACGGGCCCGGTCGATGGCCAATTGCTCGATGACGTCCATATATTCGCACCCGCCGTACCACCGCCGCCCCGGGTAGCCCTCGGAGTATTTGTTGGTCAGGCACGATCCCTGGGCCTCCATGACGGCTCGGGAAGTGAAGTTCTCGGAGGCGATCAGTTCGATATTCTCGAACTGCCGCCGCGCTTCATTCCGGATCGCCTCGGCGATCTGCGGGTCGACCTCCGCGAGGGAGCGATTGGGAGCGGCGGGTTTTGGGGGCGTCGAGGATGTAATCATGGGTGTTGGGTGCTGGTTCATGAAATTGAGAACGCTCGGGAGCGCCTGGTTGAGAATATCGCGCGTACGCTCATAGGCGTCGAGCCCCATGCCGATGGGGTCCGGGATGTCGAGCGTCCGGGAGGCGAGGTCCGGGTCAAATTCGCAGACCAGGAACACCTTGTCCGCGGCCTCAGGGAAGAGGAGGTGGATGGTGTCGAGGTGGGACCTGGTCATTGCGAAGATCCAGGTCGCCTCGGCGACCAGATCCTCCGTGAGCGGCTGGCTGCGAAATGCGGTGAGATCGATGCCCAGGCGCCGGAGCACTTCCACCGTGTGCAGGCTGGCTGGCTGGCCCCGGATGCCATTTACCCCGGCGCTGGTCACCCGGATGTCCGTGCGCCCGCCCAGCAGTTTGCGCATCAGGCCCTCCGCCATGGGACTCCGGCAGATATTACCCGTACAAATAAAGAGAGCGGTCTTGGGTGCGGAGTGGTCGGCCATGAAGAGGAGGTGCAAGGTGCATAGAAACCAGAGGGTAATCAAGCCTCGGAACGGGGACCCGGCCGTCTCTCCCCTCCTTGAACCTGAACCTGAACTTGCGCTTGAGGCCCTGCCACTCCCTTTTAATTGCCCTGGCTTCCCCGTTTTTTCCCAGCGTTTCGCCCTTGTGAAGCTGCCGTGGCGATTTTAAGCTGGAGTCTTGGACCTCCCCTTTTCGACAGAGGACCTGACGCGGCTGTACCGCTTTGCCCTGTTGTTGACGGGGGATGAGGGTGCGGCCCAGCAGGTTATGTATGACGCGTGCGTGGACTGCGCGGCGCGGCTGGGCAGTTATCGCAATGAGGAGAGCCGGATGGCCTGCATGCTTGGCAATCTGCGCCAAAGGGCAAAACCTGCCATCACTGCTGCCGAGGGACGCGGCATTGTGCGGGCATTTGCCGCTCTGCCGGAGGAGGAACGCGCCGCCCTCGCGGGATTGTACGTCGGACTCCTGCCTGCGCGCGGACTGGCGGAGGCGCTCAAGATTTCCCTGGAACAACTCTGCCAGCTCCTCAAGAGCGCCCGCGAACGCCTGGACCGCGGCGGCTTGGAGCTGGGTGAACCGAGCCTGGAGCAGACATTGTGAAAAACGAGGAAGCCGCGGTCTTAATACACTGCCATTGCGCCGGGCTTCCCGGCACGGAAGATCCGCGCATCTTGAAGGCGGTCCGCGCGGCGGAAAAGGACCCCGGTCTGCAAGCGGAACTGGCGCGGCAACGGGCGTTTGACGCGCGGGTTCTCACGGCTGTCGAGCAGGTCATGCTCCCACAGGCGCTAGTGGCCAGGCTGGCCGCCGGTCCCGAGCCGGGCGTTCGGGCACTTTCCGGGAAGGCCGCGCTCCTCCAGCCGGTAGTCCTCGCGATCCTCATCGGGGCCGTGGTGCTGCTGGGCTGGGGCGGAGTCACACTTTGGAACCGCGCTCATTCCTTTTCCGGCAAGGACAGCGCCATCCGCATGGTGGAAGTCAACGACGAGATGACCGGCATGGAAATGGAGCCCAAGAAAGGACTCGCGGGCGCCCTGGACGACTGGTTTTTCGACAAGTACGGGTTCGAGGATTATTTCGTGCCGGCCGGCTTTGAGAATTACCAGACCGTTGGGGCGCGTCTCTTCAAGCAGGACGGGGAGCCGGTGGCGCAGGTGGCCATCGAGGAGAACAACATGATCTTCTACAGCTTCAAGGCCGAGGACTTCGGCGTGGCGCTGCCCAACGATCAGTGGCACATCTTCGACGACGGCGAGTGGGTTGCCGCGTTGCAGCAGCGCGATGACGAATGCTTCATGGTCGCATTCCGCGGCTCGTCCTCCGATATGGAGGATTTCTTGAACAAGAAGAAATAGCCCGGGAGCTGCGGTGGATTCTCAGTCACAGCCCCATGGCGTCCTGATGGTTTTTTAACCGCACGTGCGCCTTCCTGAACGATAATGCGCACCTTCATGGGTGCCCCTCCCATTAATCAGCGGTTTCCTACGGCGCCGAGAACCTGCTCTGCGTAACACTGAGCCAGCCGTTGGGCAGCCGAACGCCGACGCCATAACCATGTCCGGCTTTTTGAATGCCGGAGACCCACCGTTGCACGAGGGCGGCCTGTGCCGGGGTGGCGCTGTTATTGGCGTACATCTGGCTCTGGATTTTGCGCACGGTGTCCGCAAAGCGCTGGGTCGAAACGCAAAAACTGTTTCCCTGGTCGGGAAGGCCCGCGGAAAGCGCAGCGTACTCAGGAGTTGATTTGTATCCGGGGCCGCCCTTCTGGACGGCGATCATGTCGCGGATAATCCGATCATCGGACGCGATCACGAGGAAACCGTTCCATTGGGCAACGCTCGGGCGCAGGTTGAGGCCGGGAAAGAACGGGACGGGCATCGTGCGCATCCTGAGGTCGGGCTCGTCCACTTTGATGACACCCGGGTTGCCGCCTGCCATCTTGTCCACCTGCTTGAAGATGAGGTCGTTCTTGACGGCCAGAAGGATGGCAAGCCGAGGAGCGGCGATGGTTTGCTGCTGATTCCCGACGGGAATGGAGACGGTGCTGGTGGCATCGAGTGCGATTACCATTCCCACCGAGCCATTGAGCGACGCGAGGACGTCGTCGAGTTGCAACCCGGATACCCCGGCAAACTGGGTCTGCCATTGCGTGACGGCCTGTTTTGCCTCGGGGATTCCGGATTGCTCGGCCTCCTGCCGCAGGAAGTTGACCAGTTGCGCCAGATCGAAATCGCCAAAACTCGCCGCCGCGGTATCCGCAGGCAGAAAATCCAGGCTGGTAAGAGGATGGGGCTCCTTGCCGAACATGGACCAAAGCATGCCCGAGCCCTTGTCCGCGTAATGGTGAAGGAAAATCTTGTTCCGGTGGAGCCCCGGAGAGATGGCGAAGGAACTCGCGCCCACGCCGGAGATTTCCTCCAGGCCGCTCTTCTGGATGATATCCTTGAGGACCGCGAAGCTCTTTTCCTCCTGGTCGCGTTGCGTCGCCGTCTGGCTGTCGGAGCCGGTCAGCACCATGTCGTGGAGCTTGTCGATCCCGTGGGAGACCTTGCCCAGCCATTGGTACGTGCTCAGGTAAAGATAGAAGTCGCCCCCGGGATCGAGCTGCGCCGCAACCTCATCAAAGCTGTTGGGCGTGGCGGATTTCGGAGCGGGTGAAACGGCTGCGGCAGCCGGACCGGCGGCTTCCGGAGCCGGGGATTCGACTTTTCCACATCCGCCGAGTGCGAGGAGGCTGAGTCCGAGCGGGATAACAGCGAAATTCCGAAGGGAGGAGAACGTAACCATGGCGGGAATCCTGACCGGGGCCCATCGGGATACAAGCTCGAATCCCGTCTGAGTTACAGCTTCACCACAGCCTGCACCAATCGAGTGAGCGTATCCTTCGCATCGCCGTAGAGCATTGCCGTCTTTTCTTTGAAAAAGAGCGGGTTCTCCAAGCCGGAGAATCCGCGCCCCTTGCCGCGCTTGAGCACGACTGCCAGTTTGGCCCGGTCCACTTCGAGAATCGGCATCCCGGCGATCGGGCTGCCGGGATTGTCGCGCGCGTCCGGGTTTACGACGTCATTGGCGCCGACGATCATCGCCACATCGGTGGATGGAAAATCCGGGTTGATCTGCTCCAGCTCGTAAAGCTCCGAATACGGCACATTCGCTTCCGCCAGCAGCACATTCATATGGCCAGGCATCCGGCCCGCGACCGGGTGAATGGCATATTTCACCGTGACCCCGCGTTCCTCCAAAGCGTCGGCCAGCTCGCGAATCACGTGCTGCGCCTGCGCCGTGGCCATGCCGTATCCCGGCACGAAAACCACCTGCCGCGCATAGGCCAGTTGAGTGGCAACGTCCTCCAGTGCCATCTCCCGCATCTCGCCCGTTTGCGCCGCCCCAGTCTGCTCCGTTACGCTGCCGAACGCGCCGAATAGCACATTGATAATCGATCGGTTCATTGCCTTGCACATCAGGATCGACAGGATGAAACCGGAGAATCCGTCCAGCGTCCCCGCGATGATCAGCACCTTATTATCGAGCGCGAACCCGGTGGCCGCCGATGCGAGGCCCGCGTAGGAATTGAGCAGGGACATCACTACCGGCATGTCCGCCGACCCGATGGGGATCACGAGCAGCACGCCGAAAACCAGCGCGAGCCCGATCATCAGATAGAAAACCCATGTCGCCTGGGCAAAGACGAACAGTGACACAAACGATCCCACCGTCACCGCCATCAGCGTCATGTTGAAAACATTCTGCCCCTTGAATACGAGCGGCTTTCCGGGAAGGACCCCCTGCAGCTTTCCGCAAGCGATCAGGCTACCCGTGGTCGTCAGGGAGCCGAGCAGCACTTCAAAACCCAGGGCTCCCAATTTGAACGGCTCCAGGTGTCCTGTGTGCCGATAGTATTCGGAAATGCCCACCAGCGCCGCGGCCGCCGCGCCGAAGGCATGCGAGAAAGCCGTCCGTTGCGGCATCGCCGTCATCGGCACCCACAAGCCCATTGCCAGGCCCGCAACCGATCCGATCACCAGGCCTGCAATGATCCAATCGTAAGTCACGATCTCCCGCTGCATCAGCGTGCCCACGATCGCGATCAGCATTCCGAATTCCGCGTAAAACATCCCGTGGCGCGCCGTATCCGGATGGCTCATCCCGCGCAGTCCCATGATGAAAAGGACGCCCGACAGGAGGTACAAAAGTTCAATCAACGTCTTCAGCCCGATCGCGCTCATCCCCTATGCCTCCCCGCTCTTTTTGCCAGGCGCCGGCCGGCGTTTGAACATCCGCAACATCCGGTCGGTAATCACAAATCCGCCCACGACGTTGGTCGTCGCGCATATGACGGCGATAAACCCCAGGATGGTGCTTACCCTGTTGTAATTGGCGCCCGCCGCGACCAGCGATCCCACCAACGAGATGGCCGAAATTGCATTTGTCGCCGACATCAGCGGCGTGTGCAGCAGCGGAGGCACCCGCGAGATCACCTGATACCCGAGGAAAGCCGCCAGGACGAAGACGTACAGCGAAGGGATTAGCAAGAGGACGTTGTTCATTGCTTGAACTGCGGATGGACGATTTGGCCGCCATGCGTGAGCAGGCAGCCTTTGATTAAGTCGTTTTCCAGGTTTAACCCGAATATCCCGGTTTCCTTGTTCCAGAAGTGCTCGATCAGGTTGCCGAGGTTGCTCGAATACATCTCGCTGGCGGCCCGGGCGACCCTGCGCGGCATGTTGGAAATGCCAACGACTTTCACTCCCCCGATCTCCACGTCCTCATCGGCTCGCGAACACTCGACATTGCCGCCCGTTTCAACCGCGAGATCGATCACCACGCTGCCCGGCGCCATGGTCCGGACCATCTCGGTTGTAAGGATGCGCGGCGCCTTCCTGCCAAAGACCTGTGCCGTGGTGATCACGACATCCGACGGCGCGCAATGCTCGGCCATCACGTCCCGCTGCTTTGCCAATTGCTCGGGCGTCAGTTCCTTCGCGTACCCTTGCGCGGTCTGGCCCGTCTCACCCAGATCGGCTTTCACAAAGCGCGCCCCCAGGGACCGCACCTGCTCCTCCACGACTGGCCGCGTGTCAAATGCCTCGATCTGCGCCCCCAGCCGCTTCGCCGTCGCGATTGCTTGCAGCCCCGCCACGCCCACGCCGATCACGAACACCTTTGCCGGGCGGATGGTTCCCGCGGGTGTGGTCATCATCGGGAAAATCTTCCCCAGGCGCTCGGCTGCGATGATCACCGCGATATACCCCGCCAGGTTGGCCTGCGAGCTGAGGGCGTCCATCTTTTGCGCCACGGTGGAGCGCGGGATCATTTGCATGGAGATGGCGCTCACGCCTGCCGCCGCCAGCTTTTTGACCAGGTCCAGATCATTGAACGGGTCGAGAAAGCTGATGTGAATGGAGCCCGCCTTCAGGGACGCGACCTCATCCGCGTGCGGCGTCCGCAGGCGCAGGACCATGTCCGCCGCTCCCAGCGATGCGCGCCGGTCCTTGCTGACCTCGGCTCCCGCTTGCCGGTACAGATCGTCGCTTTGAAAGATGGTCTCGCCGATATTCGACTCGACCTCGACCTGCGCACCCAGTTTTGCCAGCCGGACCACGGTTGCCGGCACCAGCGGCGCACGCGTTTCGCCGGCATCGATTTCCCGGGGAATGAAGATGCGCATGGAGGGGAGGGGATTCACAAACGGCTGGGGGGAGCCGGGTTGTGTGCGCCGACATTAACGAAGTTTTTGCCGCTGGCCAGCCTTTGGTTCCTTTTCATGGCGATTTTTCCGCTCAGGAGCGCCCGCGTAATACCACGTGGCGGGTTTTGCCGCTGGTCGTCTTAGGCAGTTCAAGGACGAACTCGATCTCGCGCGGGTATTTGTAGGGAGCGACCAATTGTTTGCAGTGGCGCTGCAATTCGCCCTTGAGGAGGGAGTTGTCGCTCCACCCCGGGCGCAAGATTACAAAGGCTTTCACGATCTGGCCGCGCACGGGATCGGGTTTGCCAACGACGGCGACATCGAGCACTGCTTTGTGTTCGAGCAACGCGCTCTCAACCTCGAAGGGGCCGATGCGGTAGCCGGAGCTTTTGATGACATCGTCCTTGCGACCCACGAACCAGAAATATCCGTCGGCATCCCGCGTTGCACGGTCGCCGGTGAGATACCAATCGCCCTGGAATTGCGCGGCGGTAGCCTCCGGATTTTCCCAGTATTCGCGGAAGAGTCCGATGGGCCGGTTGGGGAAAACACGCAGGGCAATTTCCCCCTCCTGACCGGGGGGGAGTTCGTTCAAGTGTTCGTCGATGACGGCGACTTCAAAGGCGGGGTTTGCTTTTCCCATCGAACCGGGGCGGACGGCGTTGCCGAGGCAACGGAAGTTGCCGATGGTCATGACGGTCTCGGTCTGGCCGTAGGCTTCGTGGATGGTCAGGCCGGTGGCGGCTTTCCACTGGGAGATGATCTCGGGATTGAGAGGCTCTCCGGCGGTGACGGCGTGGCGCAGGTGAGGGAAGTGAAAGCGCGACAGGTCCTGCCGAATGATGAGACGCAAGGCGGTCGCAGGCGCGCACCATGTGGTAATGGGGTAATCCTGGAGGACGGCAAGGGTGTGGAGGGGATCGAATCTGCCGTGCGTGTTCATCGCGAAAACGCAGGCGCCCATTTGCCAGGGGGCATAAAAGCTGGACCAGGCGGCCTTGCCCCAGCCGACATCGGAGATGTTCCAGTGAACATCGTCAGGGGTAAGGTCGAGCCAGAGCTGGCCGGTCAGGCGGTGCGCCAGGCCGTAGCTGGCGTGCGTGTGGAGCACCATCTTGGGCGAGCCTGTGGTGGCGCTGGTGAAGTAGATGAGGCCGGGGTCGTCGCTGCGGGTGGGCTCGGCGTGAAACTCCGCCGGGGCCGCGCGAACGCCCGCGTTGAAGTCGGTCCAGCCGGGGTATTCGCCGCCGACGACGAGGCGGGTGCCGGAGAAGTCTTCGAGTTTTGCGGCGCCGGCAAGGTCGGTGATGACGGCGCTGATCTTCGCGGCGTCGATGCGATAGAGGAGATCGCGCGATGTCAGCAGCGGCGTGCCGGGGACGGGCACGGCGCCGAGGCGGACCATGGCCAGCATGGAAATCCACCATTGGGGAACGCGGGGCAGGACCAGCAGGACACGGTCGCCCCGTTGAATGCCGCATTGTTCGAGGAAGTTGGCGGCCCGCATGCATTCTTCCGTGATCTCGCGGAAGGTGTATTTGATTTCCTCCCGGCTTGTATCATCGATCCACCAGAGGGCGGTTGCATCGGGACGTTCGTCGGCCCAGCGTTCCATCACGTCGTGGGTGAAATTATAATAAAGGGGTTTTTCCAGCATCCGTGTTTAAAATCGTGACAGCAGGTTTGAGGGGTTGGCAGACCGGATTTTGTCCAGGTGTCGGCCAGATTAGCCCTCGGTTCAATAGGGAAAATGCTTCATAAAGTGGAATTTGCGGGTTGCAGCCCGCAGGAAGCTAAGGAACCACTGATTAAATGGGAGGGGGCCCCTCCCATTTAATCAGTGGTTCCCTATTGAGTCTGGAGGGGCAAATCGACCGGGGTCAAGCCTTCGGAACGGGCATGAAGGACCACGGGGCCGGGGGCGCCAGGCTTGCCACGGAGGATGACGAGGGCGAGTCCGTTGAAGGCCTTGACCTGGCTTGCCTGGAAGGGTTCGTGGCTTGTCGCGTCTCCGTTGTCCACGGCTGCGATTTCGCCGGGGCCGGTCAGGCTGAAATGCACGAGGTTGGCGGAGCCGGGGACCATGAGGCCGTTTTCATCGGCGATGGTGACGGTGACGTAGGAAAGGTCCTGGCCGTCGGCTTTGATCGTGGGACGATCGGCCTGGAGGGCGAGTTTGGCGGCGGGGCCGGTGGTCTTCATGACGTCCTGAGCCCATTGGCGGCCGTCTTTGTAGGCGACGGCTTTCAGCTCGCCGGGCTGGTAGAGGACATCGTCCCAGCGGAGACGATATTCGAAGGGGCCCTTCTTTTTTCTGCCGAGGGATTTGCCGTTGAGGAAGAGTTCGGCTTCATCGCCGGAGGTGTAGACGAAGACCGGGGTGACCTGGCCCAGGCGGCCGGGCCAGTTCCAATGGGGGAGGATGTGCGCCATGGGGAAGTCCGGACGCCATTTGGATTGATAGAGATAGAAGCGGTCCTTCTTGAAGCCGGCCAGGTCGAGGATGCCGAAGTAGGAGCTGCGGGAGGGTACTTGGATTTTGCCAAGCCGCTGAAGCTCCTCCGCGGCCTTCGCCTTGTCGGCGGGATTGAAATAGTTGAGGAGGTTGGTCGAATCGCTGCCGTAGGGGGTCGGCTCGCCAAGGTAATCGAAGCCGGTCCAGACGAACTCGCCGGCGACACAGGGGTTTTGATCCTGGCCTGTGAATTCCGCATCGGGAATCGTGGCCCAGCGCGGGGCATAGAGATCGTAGGAACTTACCTGGAAATCGGATTCACCTTCGCTTGCCTTATTGGTTACCGGGAAGAAGTATTCGCCCCTGGAACTAATGGTCGAAGCGGTTTCGCTGCCGAAGAGGGGGATATCGGGATTGGCGGCGTGAAATTTGGCGTATTCCCAGGGTTTGTAATTGTAACCAAATACATCGACGCCTTTCTGATAGCCATTGTAACCGCCCCGCGTGTCGCTACAGGCGAAGGTGGTGGGGCGGGTGGAGTCCTCCTCATGGACAATGGCCGTAAGCTCCGAGGCCATTGCGGGGCCTTCGGGTTTGCCTTGCTCGGGGATCTCGTTGCCGATGCTCCAAAGGATGACGCAGGGATGGTTGCGGTCGCGGCGGACGAGGGCGCGGAGGTCCTTCTCGTGCCAGTCGTCATAGAGGACGTTGTAACCGTTGGGCCTCTTGCCGATGTGCCAGCAATCGGCAAACTCATCCATGACGAGCATGCCCATGCGGTCGCATAGGTCGAGGAGCTCGGGGGAGGGGGGATTATGGCTGGTGCGGATGGCGTTGCAGCCCATCTCTTTCAAGAGCTCGATCTGACGCTGGAGGCCGCGCACGTTGACGGCGGCGCCGAGGGCTCCCAGATCGGAGTGGTCGCACACGCCGTTGAGTTTGACATGCTCGCCGTTGAGGAAGAATCCCTGGTCCTTGTCGAACTTGATGGTTCGAACGCCGAAGGGGGTCTGGCAGCGGTCGACGACGCGGTTGTCCTGCAGGACGCTGGTCACGGCCACGTAGAGGTTGGGTTTATCCAGGTTCCAGAGTTTGGGATGCGGGATTTGCAAGGGGGTCTCGCGGAGGGTGGAGTCGCCGGGTTGGGCGGCGGCTGAGAGGGGCGAGGTGACGATTGGCGAGCCGAGGGGCTGGCCGTCGCCCCCGGCCTCAAAGATTTGGGTGACCACTTTGGCATCGGCGGGCTTAGCGTCGGCTCCCTTAGCGCCGGCGGCCGGAGCGTTTTGGAGATGAACGTCGACCTGGACCGTCGCGGAGGTGGAAGTGACAATGGGCGTCGTCACGTAGACGCCCCAGTGGGCGACGTGAACGGGCGAGGTTTCGACGAGCCAGACGTTGCGATAGATGCCGCCGCCGGGATACCAGCGGGAAGAGTCGGGAGGGTTATCGAGGCGAACGGCGAGGACATTGTCGCCGGATTGGATATAGGGGCTCAGATCGAGTTCCCAGGAGGCGTAGCCGTAGGGCCAGCCGCCGACGAATTTGCCGTTGAACCAGACCATGGCGTAGGCCATGGCGCCGTCGAAATCGATGAAGAAGCGCCTGCCGGTCGATTCCTCTGAGACGTTGAAGTGTTTGCGATACCATCCGACTCCCCACCACGGCAGCTTGCCGCTATCGCTGGGATACTCCTGCTTGAAGGGGCCTTCGATGCCCCAATCGTGCGGGAGATTGAGCTGGCGCCATCCGGTGTCGTTGAAGGCGGGCTGGGCGTAGGAGATATCGCCGCCTGGATTGCCTTCGGGTTTCGGCGCGGCGGTGCCGGAACGGGTCAATTCGCTGCCGGTGGCTATGACCCAGGCTTTGACGCTGGGGTAAGCAAGCTTGCCGGTGGCGTCGGCGGGGTCGTCTTTTTGGAAGCGCCAGCCGGCGTCGAGGGAGGTGCGCTGGCGGGGGGTGTCCTGGGCGTGAAGGGAGAGCATGGGAAGGAAGGCGAAAGCCAGTAAAGCGAGTGGCGCGCGGCGATGCAGGGAAAAAAGGGACGAAGGGGTATTGGGGTTCATGGCAGCGATAACTCTTTTTCGAGAATGTTTAAAATGGCCGGGAAGGCGAGGGGGATTTTTTTAACGGTCTCACCCATGCCGGGAAGAACATTAAACCTCCGCCGGTTCGAACGGTTGCGCGGCATCCTCAACCGGGAGAAAACGCACTCAGGGAGCAGGAAATGGCTTCCGCACCGTGCGGCGGCTCAGAAAAACCGGCGTTGCGGGCCGCATTGAGATTGCCAAACCGCTGGTGGCAAAGAAAATCACAAAAAGCCAGCCGCGCAGGCTGTGGGCAAAAACCCGAATGGGAAATCCCGACTAAATGGGATATGCGAACTCAGAAAATAAATGATGCCTACCAAAGTTCTCCTGGATACCGATATCGGCGGCGATATCGATGACGCCGTCTGTCTGGCCTATCTTCTGGCCAATCCCGCATGCGACCTGCTCGGTATCACGACGGTCTATGGTGACACCGTCAAGCGCGCCAGTGTGGCTTCGGCCCTCTGCAAGGTGGCCGGGAAGCGCATCCCCATTTATCCGGGACGGCAGCAAGCCCTGCTCAGCGAACTGAGACTCCCTGAAGTCTCCCAGGCCGCGGCGCTGGATCGATGGGACCACGACACCGATTTCAGGGGTGGGGAGTCCATTGAATTCATGCGGCAAACCATTCGGGCAAATCCGGGCGAAGTGGTGCTGCTCGGGATTGGGCCGATGTTCAATATCGCGGCGCTTTTTGCCGCCGATGAGGAGATATCGAAGTTGCTTAAAGGGTTGGTGCTGATGTGCGGGGTATTTCTCGGCCACGAGGTCAAAATGGAGTGGAATGCCAAGCTTGATCCGGTGGCGACAGCAATCGTTTATGGCGCCACGCCGCCATTTCATCGCTCGATCGGCCTGGATGTGACGACGAAGGTGACGATGCCAGCGGAGGAGGTGCGGAATAAATTCAAGGCTCCGTTGCTTCGACCGGTGCTCGATTTCGCCGAAGTGTGGTTTCAACAGGCCGAACTGATCACGTTCCATGATCCACTGGCGGCAACCACTCTATTCGACGACTCGATTTGCGGGTTTGAACCGGGGCGCGTTGAAGTCGAGTTAAAGAGCGACCATCTGCCAGGGGCCACCTTGTGGTATCCCAAAGATTCCTCGGGACACCATCAAGTCGCAACGACGGTCAATAGCTCGCGGTTCTTTGAACATTACTTCAGCTTCTTCAAATAACAAAGTTGTCAAAGCGCGACCGTGAGTCGAATACGAAAAGCACCCAAAAAATGAACACTTCCTTGAATCCATGGCAACGCGCCAACACCGACTGGATGAGGGATGCCCACTGGGGCGTGATGGTTCATTACCTGCCGGATCTGCCGAGCGCGAAGGAGCCGGCGGCCATTACGGTGGATCAGTGGAATCGGCAGGTGGACAGATTCGATGTGGCGCATTTTGTCGAAACGATTGCCGACACTGGCGCAGGCTATCTCATCTTCACTATCGGCCAGGGTTCCGGTTACTTCTGTTCACCCAACAGAACCTATGACCAAATTACCGGGATCGACCCCAACCGGCTGTCGCACCGGGATCTGGTCGGTGAAATCGCGGCGGCGCTCCAGAAAAAAGGCGTCCGTGTCATTGCCTATCTACCCTCACACGCCCCCTCCAAACACCGGGAGGCGGTGGAGGCCCTGCGCTGCACGCCGGAATGGGACGCGTCCGGATGGGGTCTCAAACCCGGATGCTATTATCGCCAGCATCCCGTTGACGAACGGCTGACCGAGTTCCAGAAATATTGGGAGTCGATCATCCGCGAATGGAGCTTGCGGTGGGGCAAGACAGTGTCCGGCTGGTGGATCGACGGCTGTTATTACCCCGACAAGATGTATCGGCACGCCGACGCTCCGAACTTCCGTTCTTTTGCAGAAGCCATGAAAGCCGGCAACCCGGATTCGCTGGTGGCGTTCAATCCCGGCGTGCTGGTTCCAGTAATATCCCACACCGAATACGACGATTACACCGCAGGCGAATCGAACGTGATGGTGACGGCGAACCGCCATCATGTCTTTACCCGTTTCGTCAACGGCGCACAGTTTCAGGTTCTCACCTATCTTGGCGATTATTGGTGCTATGGGAACCCCCGTTATCCAGATGAACTGGTCATAGCCTATACAAAATACATAAACAGGTTTGAGGGTGTCGTGACGTGGGACGCGCCGATTCTCGCCGAAGGCCGGATTCCTGATGTTTACCTGCGGCAACTGGCCAAGGTCGGACGCTCTGCCGGCCTATAAAGAACCAACGAGGCTTCGCCTCAGACCAAGTAAGAAGTAAAAAGTGAAAAGTAAAAAGTGGTTTGTGCCGCTTCGCGGGTTTAGAGAAAATTTGACTTATTTGGAACGAATTCTGAAATTCAAGGATTCTAGTTTCCCTGAGCCTGTATCTTGACAATTTTCGTTACGCATTTTTGTTTAATGCACCCATGAACGAAGGCCAATATCCACGCAGTGCATTCGATTGCACCGGTGGCATCGTTTATTTTGCCCGGATGCTCGATAAGATTCGGCTCCGGGCCGCTGGCCGTCTGCGCGCCGATTTTCATAGCAACCTCGGTTCCGGTTTCGATGGGCGCTGCTGTCGTTTCCTCGGTATCGAGTATGCAGATCTGCGTGAGCGCGTCCACGCTGGTGGCACCGACGACGATATTTTGGGCTGGTGCTTTTCGGCTGGCAAACGTCCCAACGACGAACAAATTCATGCTCAAGCGCGGTTGGCGAGATGAGGATGATGGCTCGACCCAGGAGCTTGAGTCCTACAAGGCGGCCAGCGGTCTTGCAGACCGTGCGGACTTAGTCACGTTCTTCGATTACTACGAAGTGGACGAAGGTCGTAAACCCTTTTCCTGAATCCTGGTTTTTCATCGCACACACCCAAGGTCTGGAGGATTGGCTCAATTATTGATCCACGACGGCCGGATTGAATCGGGCCTTCAGCCCTCATCGTTTTTCGGAACCGGTACCTTGGGCGTTGCCCGAGGCTGGTATGAACCGCGCCGTTGGCGCTTTAGATGCGTGCCGTCCCGGGATTGGCTCAATTATTGATCCACGACGGCGGGATTGAATCGGGCCTTCAGCCCTCATCCTTTTTCGGAACCGGTACCTTGGGCGTTGCCCAAGGCTGGTATGAACCGCGCCGTTGGCGCTTTAGATGCGTGCCTTGGGCGTTGCCCGAGGCTGGTATGAACCGCGCCGTTGGCGCTTTAGATGCGTGCCTTGGGCGTTGCCCGAGGCTGGTATGAACCGCGCCGTTGGCGCTTTAGATGCATGCGGTCCAGGGAGGAGGCCGTCCGCTCCGTGCGGCTTGGGAAGGGAGGGCAAATAAGGGCTGTGTGCGGGCAAAAGGCCTAAAAGTGACGGGCGCCCAGCACGATGCGGTCGGGGGAAACTCGTGCTTTACAGATGTGATCATCTTTTTTTAGGGTTTTCGCAGGGAAAGCTGCAAATGCCCGGGGTGACGAAGGAGTTTTTCAGAGATTCCAGGGTTCCTGGCGGGTGCCGGCGGGCCGGTCAGAGGGGGGAGAGCCAGTCTTCTTTCCCGTTAAAGAAAGGGCCGTGGGAGGGCAACCAATGGTAAAGGGCGGGCAAAGAAAGACAACTGGAGCAAAGCCCCTTTTGTGCGATTCTGTATCCTTCACCCACATGAGCATGAGCGCAATTTCCGACTTGAAGGCCGTCTCCCAGACATTCCAGCATCCGGCGACTTTGGATGCGAATGAAGCGGTGGCTTCCGTAGCATACCGGCTGAGCGAGACAATCGCCATTTACCCGATCACTCCGTCTTCCGCGATGGCGGAGTCCTGTGATGAATGGGCGGCGAAGGCGAAACTGAATCTCTGGGGGACGACTCCCAACATCATCGAAATGCAATCGGAGGCTGGGGTGGCGGGAGCGGTGCATGGGATGCTGCAGTCGGGCTCGCTGGCGACGACTTTCACGGCATCGCAGGGGTTGCTGCTGATGATCCCGAATCTTTACAAGATTGCGGGGGAGCTGCTGCCGTTCTGCTTTCACGTGACGGCGCGGGCGATTGCGACGCACGCGCTTTCGATTTTTGGGGATCACTCGGATGTGATGGCGTGCCGCGGGGCGGGCCTGGCGTTCCTGATTTCGAACTCGGCGCAGGAAGCGGCGGACATGGCGTGCATCGCCCATGCGGCGACGCTGAAGTCGCGGGTGCCCTTCATGCATTTCTTCGACGGATTCCGGACATCGCATGAGATATCGAAGATCGATCTGCTGGAGGATAGCGTGCTGCAGAGCATGATCAGCGAGGAGGCCATCGCGGAATTCCGCGCGCGGTCGCTGTCGCCGGATCATCCGACGATCCGCGGGACGGCGCAGAACCCGGATGTTTTTTTCCAGGCGCGGGAGGCGTGCAATCCCTTTTATGCGCGGGTGCCGGGAATCGTGCAGGAGCACATGGACCGGTTTGCGAAGCTGACGGGGCGGCAATATCATCTTTTTGATTACGCGGGGCATCCGGAAGCGACCCAGGTGGTCATCGCAATGGGATCGGGAGCGGAGACTTGCGAGGAGACGGCGGCGTGGCTGAATGCCCGAGGGGAGAAGGCGGGGGTGTTGAAGGTGCGGTTGTACCGGCCATTCCCTGTGGAGGCATTCATCAAGGCGCTGCCTCGCACGGTACGGAGCATCGCGGTACTGGATCGCACGAAGGAACCCGGCGCGCTGGGCGAGCCGCTGTACCTGGATGTGGTGACGGCGCTGGCGGAAGCGCGGGCGTCCGGGCTATCGCGATTTGAATGCGAGCCGGTGGTGATTGGCGGGCGGTTCGGGCTGGGGTCGAAGGAGTTTGACCCTGCGATGGCGAAGGCGGTTTACGACGAGCTGCTGAAGGAGCGGCCGAAGAATCATTTCACCGTGGGGATTAACGACGACGTATCGGGGACTTCGCTGGAAGTGGACCACAAGTTCGATATTGAATCGGATGATGTAGTGCGGGCGGTATTTTACGGGCTGGGGTCGGATGGGACGGTGGGAGCGAACAAGAACTCCATCAAGATCATCGGGGAGGACACGGAGAACTTTGCGCAAGGGTATTTCGTTTACGATTCGAAGAAGTCGGGGGCGATGACCATCTCGCATCTGCGGTTCGGGCCGAGGCCGATCTCGGCGCATTACCTGGTGAAGACGGCGAATTTCGTGGCGTGCCATCACCCGCAATTTCTCGAGCGCTTCGATATGCTGAGCGGGGCGGTGGACGGGGGAGTGTTCCTGCTCAATACGCCGCATGGGGCGGATACCGTGTGGAGCCACTTGCCGCGCGGAGTGCAGGAGCAGATCGGGAAGAAGGGGTTGAAGTTTTATGTAATCGACGCGGTAAGCGTGTCGAAGGCGGCGGGAGCGGGCGGGCGGACGAACACGATCATGCAGACGTGTTTCTTTGCGATATCCGGGGTATTGCCGAGGGAGGAAGCGATCGCGCAGATCAAGCAGGCGATCAAGAAGACCTATGGACGCAAGGGGGAACAGGTGGTGCTGCAAAATTACGCGGCGGTGGACCAGGCGCTGGCGGGGCTGCACCAGGTGGAAGTGCCGGCGGGGCCGTATGAAGGGCACGCGATGCCGCCCGTGGTGGCGGAGGCGGCGCCGGAGTTTGTGAAGCGGCTGACGGCGGTGATGCTGGAGGGGAAGGGCGACCTGCTGCCGGTAAGCGCCTTTACGCCGGATGGCACATGGCCGACCGGGACGGCGAAGTGGGAGAAGCGGAATATCGCGGATCGTCTGCCGATCTGGGACACGACGCTTTGCATCCAGTGCAACAAGTGCGTTTTTGTCTGCCCGCACGCGGCCATTCGCGCAAAATATTACCCGGCCGACGCGCTGGCGGGGGCGCCGGAAGGGTTCCAGAGCGTGAAATTCCGCGGAGGGACGGACCAGCTCTATACCCTGCAGGTGGCGCCCGAGGATTGCACGGGATGCACGCTGTGCGTGACCGTGTGCCCGGCCAAGGACAAGACGAACGCGAGCCACAAGGCGATCAACATGGCGGCGGTGCCGGAGCGCGAGAAAGAGCGCAAGCAGTACGACTTTTTCCTGGCATTGCCGAATCCGGACCGGAAGACGATGAAGGCGGAAGTGAAGAGCAGCCAGTTTGCCGAGCCGCTGTTTGAATACTCCGGCGCATGCTCGGGGTGCGGCGAGACTCCTTATTTGAAGCTGCTGACGCAATTGTACGGGGACCGGCTGGTGATCGCGAACGCGACGGGGTGCTCGTCGATTTACGGCGGCAACCTGCCGACGACGCCTTATACGACCGATGGCAACGGACGCGGGCCGGCATGGTCCAACTCGCTGTTTGAGGATAATGCGGAATACGGGCTGGGGTTCCGGTTCGGAATCGACAAGCAGATGGAGGTCGCGCGGCACCTGCTCAAGGGGCTCTCGCCGCAACTGGGCGATCTCTCCGTGCAGGGGCTGCTCGAAGCGCCGCAGCGGAACGAGGAGGGAATCGCGGCGCAGCGGGAGAGGGTGGTCGAATTGCGGACGCGCCTTGCAACGCTGAACGTGGCGGAGGCGCGGCGGCTGGAAACGGTGGCGGATTTCCTGGTGCGCAAGAGTGTCTGGATCGTGGGGGGAGACGGCTGGGCGTATGATATTGGGTTTGGCGGGCTGGATCACGTGCTGTCGACGGGAGTGGATGTGAACGTGCTGGTGCTCGATACGGAAGTTTACTCGAACACCGGGGGGCAGATGTCCAAGTCCACGCCATTCGGGGCGACGGCAAAATTCGCGATCGCGGGCAAGACGCGGCCAAAGAAGGATATCGGATTCATGGCGATGACGTACGGGAACGTGTATGTCGCCCGGGCGGCATTTGGGGCGAAGGATTCGCAAACCGTCAAGGTGTTCGAGGAGGCGGAGAGTTATCCGGGCGCATCGCTCATCGTGGCGTACAGCCATTGCATCGCCCATGGGTACGCATTGAAACTGGGGCTGGATCAGCAGCGGCTGGCGGTGGAATCGGGGACCTGGCCGCTGTACCGGTTTGATCCGCGGCGGGTGGCGGACGGCAAGGCGCCGATGCAGATCGACAGCGCGCCGCCGAAGGTGCGGGTGAAGGATTACCTGCGCAACGAACTGCGGTTCCGGATGAAGCCGGAGGCGACGCCGGCCTTTGAGGAAGCGGCGCAGAGCCAGGTGGATGCCCGGGTCGCACTGTACAATACCCTGGCGACAATCGGGGCGCCGGTGAATGGCGACGCGGCGAAATAGGAATACGAGATTTTAACACCTATGAACCTTACGACCGGATACCTTGGTCTGATTCTGAAGAGTCCGTTCATGGCTGGGGCGTCGCCCTTGTCGCATGAGCTGGGGACGATCCGCCGGCTGGAAGACGCCGGGGCGTCGGCGATCGTGCTGCCATCGCTGTTCGAGGAGCAGATCGTGCTCGAAAAGCAGGCCCGGGAGGCGCACCTGGAGGCGCACGAGGGGGCATCGCCGGAGGCGGCATCGTACCTGCCAACCGTCGATGACTTCGACAAATCGAGCGATGAATACCTGCAACTCATCCAGGAGACGAAAGCGGCGGTAAATGTGCCCGTCATTGCGTCGCTCAATGGGATAACGCCCGGGGGATGGATCGCGCATGCGAAGCTATTGGAGCAGGCGGGGGCGGACGCGCTGGAACTGAATTATTACGACCTGCCTTCGGATCCCAATGAGACGGGGTACGACGTCGAGCGGCGGGCTGTTGAAATGGTGCGGGCGGTGCGGCACGTGGTGAATCTGCCGATGGCGGTGAAGATCCCGCCGTTCTTTTCGTCGCTGCCGAATTTTGTGAAGCGGCTGGTATCGGCGGGAGCGAACGGGATGGTGATATTCAACCGATTCTACCAGCCTGACATCGATATCGAGGAACTGGACGTGGCGCCGACCCTGGAGCTGTCCACGCCGGCGGAACTGCGGCTGAGGCTGCGCTGGCTGGCGATCCTGAGCGCGCAGGTGGAGACGTCCTACGCCGTGACCGGCGGGGTGCACTCCGCGAGCGACGCCATCAAGGCGATCATGACGGGGGCGAATGTGGTGCAGATGGTTTCGTGCCTGCTAAAGCAAGGGCCGGAGCATCTGAAAGTCGTGATCGGGGAGTTCGTCGACTGGATGGAGCAGCATGAGTATGAGTCCGTGGATCAATTGCGGGGAGCGATGAATTTGCGGCATTCGCCTGATCCGACGGGGTTCGAGCGGTCGAATTATTTGAGGATATTGCGCGGGTGGAGCGTGTAGGGGGAATTGACGAGGCCCTCCGGGCTCGCCTGCGGCGAGTCGTCTCGCTCCGCTCGGCTTTTGATTGCTAATTGGGGAAGAGGACCACGGCGCGCTCCGCCGCATGGCTCAGCGAGCCATGGCTACAACCCTCCTGATGCGGGTAAACGGGCTGGCGCGCGCAGGACTAAGCGAAGTCCTGGTATTCGGGCTTGTACATCAAGGACCGGATGGCGGCGGGGATATCGCCTTTGAGCTCGTGACGGGCCAGACCGCGATTGCGGATTACTTCCACGACGGCGACGGCGATCTCGGCAGAGACTTCGCGGATGCGCTGGAGCGAGGGATAGATGCGGCCTTGCTCGAGATCGGATTCCTGGACCTGGTGTGCGAGGGTGCGTGCGGCGACAAGGAACATTTCGTCGGTTACGAACTGGCTCGCGGTTGCGACGACTCCCAGGCCGACGCCAGGGAAGATGTAGGAGTTATTGCCCTGGCCCGGGACGAAGCGCTTGCCTTCGAAGTCGACGGGATCAAATGGGCTGCCGCTTGCGAAGACTGCCCGGCCACCGGTGCCGCGATAGGCTTCCTCGGCGGTGCATTCGGCCTTGGAGGTGGGGTTGGACAGGGCGAATACGATGGGCCGCTCAATATCATTGGAAATCGTCTCGAGAACCTCTCTTGAGAATGTGCCGGGCTGTCCGGAGACGCCGATCAAGGCGGTGGGATGGTACTCCTTCATGATGGCGAGGGGATCGAGAATGAACTCTCGGTCCTGGGCAAAGGGGAGCTTGTGGCTTGCGAGTTTGCCGCGGCCCTTGACGACCAATCCCTGTGAGTCGATGAACCAGCAACGCTTGCGCGCATCGGCTTCGGAGAGGCCGTCGGCGACCATCGCGGAAACCATCAACTCGCCGATGCCCGTGCCGGCCTCGCCGGCGCCGAAGAAGAGCAAGCGCTGATCGCGCAACGCGCCCTTGGTGATGCGGAGGGCGGAATAGATGCCGGCGAGAGCGACGGCGGCGGTGCCCTGAATGTCGTCATTGAAGGTGCAGACGCGGGACCTGTATTTCTCGAGGAAACGGAAGGCGTTGTGATTTGCA
>Ga0182030_10007653_pt1 | contig 22492 bp, 20 predicted proteins | sample 812S3MmetaG_FD_121299 | JGI IMG/M metagenome (GOLD analysis project Ga0182030, IMG submission 121299) | Permafrost microbial communities from Stordalen Mire, Sweden - 812S3M metaG (Illumina Assembly) | ecosystem: Environmental > Terrestrial > Soil > Wetlands > Permafrost | place: Sweden... | reverse complement strand
GCGCATGCGATGGTTTGGATCAGCCAAGGCATGCGTTTCCCGATGCCTTGATTGGCCGATGCGATCGCCGGCCCTTTAACCGTCATCACCGGACTCGACTTAACCGTCATCACCGGGCTCGACCCGGTGATCGTTCGCCGCGCCTACCGCGCCAGAGGGCCGGGTCGGGGGACGATGATTTTGATTGCAGTCAAACCACATACGTTCGGGCGTATGGCGCGCAGCGCCGCCTTCTCGCTGCTTAAATGCTCCCTACCGTTGAACGATCCGCCAACCCGGTTCATCTTCCCGCCACACTCGAACCGCCAGCCCAGAGCGGGCCAATCAGGCAAAGGATCCTCGATGCGCGATTTCCAGTTTCCCGGACGCAGTCCCGTCTATGCGACGCACGGCATGGCCGCCACCTCGATGCCGGCGGCGACGCTGACCGCGCTGGATGTGCTGCGCGACGGAGGTAACGCGCTCGATGCCGCGATTGCCGCCTGCGCCGTGCTGTGCGTGATCGAACCACAGTCGACCGGTATCGGTGGCGACTGCTTCTGCCTGTACGCGCCCGCCGGAACCGGGAAAGTGATCGGCCTGAACGGCTCCGGCCGGGCACCCGCCGCGGCGAGCATCGACTGGTTCGAGAGCCACCAGATCCGCGCGATCGAGAACACCTCTGCTCATGCCGTCACCGTGCCGGGCGCGGTCAACGCCTGGGAGACGTTGCTAAAAGCACACGGCCGCAAAGGCCTCGACGAGCTTTTGCAGCCCGCGATCCGCTTCGCCGAGGACGGCTGGCCGGTGCATCCGAAAGTTTCCTGGGACTGGCACCGGCTGGAAGCGAAGCTGCGCAAGAACGGCACGCACCATTTTCTGCCCGGTGGATCGGCGCCCAAACCCGGCGATCTTTTTGTCCAGCCGGCCCTGGCGGAGACGCTGCGCGCCATCGCCAGGCATGGCGCGCGCGCCTTCTATGAAGGGCCGATCGCCGCCGACATGGTCGCCACGCTGCGCGAACGGGGCGGCTTGCATACCGAGGAAGACTTCGCGCTTGGCCTCGCGAACGCCGACTTCGTCGAGCCGATCTCGATCAAATGGAACGGCTACGACGTCTATCAAATCCCGCCCAACGGCCAGGGCATTCTCGTGCTGCAAATACTGGGCATGCTCGAGGGTCTCGGCGATGCGCCCGACGGCCCGATGGGCACGATCCGCATGCACCGCCATACCGAGGCCGCTCGCCTCGCCTACCGCGACCGCGACGCGTTCGTCGCCGACATGTCGCAGGTTGACGTGCCGGTCGCGAAGATGCTCGACCGCGACTACCTGAACGCGCTCGGCCGCCTGATCAAGGACGATAAGGCGATGGTCGACCTCCCCGCGGCCGGTGAGGCGTTGATGCCGCCACACAAGGACACGGTCTATCTTTGCGTGGTCGATAAGGACGGCAACGCGTGCAGTTTCATCAACTCGCTGTTCGAAGGCTTCGGTTCGGCGATCCTGTCGGAACGGTCCGGCGTGATGATGCAGAATCGCGGCTTCGGGTTCCGGGTGGAGCGCGGCCATCCCAACTGCATCGCGCCACGCAAGCGTCCGATGCACACGATCATTCCGGGCATGGTCGGCAAGGATGGCCAGGCGGTGATGCCGTACGGCGTGATGGGCGGCCATTATCAGCCGATGGGCCACTCCTGGTTCCTCACCAACATGTTGCAATATGGGCTGGACATTCAGGAGGCGATCGATCTGCCTCGCCTATTGCCGCTGAAGGGCAAATTGCAGGTCGAGCGAGGCATTCCGGCGGATGTCGTCGCGCGCCTGAAGGCGATGGGCCACGACCCCGAAGTCGTCGAGCGGCCGCATGGCGGTGGTCAGGCGATCTGGATGGATCGTGAGCGCGGCTGCCTGGTCGCGGGATCGGAGCCGCGCAAGGATGGGCTGGCGCTGGGGTACTAACCCCAGATTGCCAGAACCCGGCCAGCAGTCCCCTCGTCATGGGTTCGCCTGACCAAATGGGCACGCCTTTTCGGCGTGCTGGCCGGGCTTGACCGAGCCATCTCGCGCGGCACAAAGTTGGTTGAAATGGCGCGGGCCAGCCTCACCCAATAATGGTACCCTCAGGCGTCTGATTTCATCGCCGGTCGTGCGAACCGGCAATCGCGAGGCACCGAAATGGCGAAGTTCTTCGACCACATTGAGCCACCGTTGAAGGAATTCATCGAGCGGCAGCATATCTTCTTCACCGCGTCGGCGACGGCGGACTCGCGGATCAATCTGTCACCGAAAGGATCCGACAGTTTCCGCGTGCTCGGCGAGAATGCCGTTGCTTACCTGGATCAAACCGGCAGCGGCAACGAAGCCGCCGCGCATTTGCGCGCGGACGGCCGCCTGACGATCATGTTCTGCGCGTTCGAGGGATCGCCGATGATCTTGCGGCTCTACGGTCGCGGCCGGCCGTTGCCACGCGGCTGCGACGAATACGAACAAATCCTCGCCACCGCGTTCAACGGCGACGAGCCACCCGGCGCCCGCCAAATCGTCGTGCTTGATGTTGAATCGGTGCAAACCTCGTGCGGTTATTCCGTCCCGCTCCATGACTACAAAGACGAGCGCCCCACCCTCAAAAACTGGGCTTCCCGCAAAGGCCGCGACGGGATCAAGGAATATTGGCGTGAGAAAAATGTCACCAGGATCGATGGCTTGCCGACCGGCATGCGCGAGGTGCTCGGCGAAGCGGTGGAGTAATACCAGCCAGCGTTGACATTAACTCTCGGTCGTGACGCCATCGTAGCGTCATCCTCGGGTTCGACCCGAGGATCGGCCCGCACGGAAAATGTGCCCGGCCTGAGAGCACTGGGCCTGCACCACGAGATGCCAGGGTCAGGCCCTGGCATGACGGACGGGTGGCCGGTACGTCATTTCTTTCGCCAGTTGGCATAACGCCCGTTACGCCTTCGGGTGAAACCGGTAGCCGACCCCTTGTTCGGTCGTGATCGTCGCCGGGTCGTCCGGCGACTCCTCGATCTTCTGCCGCAAGTTCCTCATATGCACACGAAGCACCTGAATATCGGGTTCGTCCGTGCTCTCCCAACACTTCGCCATCAAATGGCGGTGCGTCAGAACTTTCCCCGCGTGCATCACAAGTTCTCGCAACAGCGCGTACTCCCGCGGCGTTAGTTTCGGATCGACACCGTTGATCCGAACCCGCCTTGTCACCAGATCGACGCTAAGCCGCCCGTCGTCATAAGATGGCGCGCTCCCCTGCATCCGCAAGCGGTGACGCAAGGCAGCGCGGACCCGGGCCATGAACTCGGCCACCCCGAACGGTTTGGTAACAAAATCGTCCGCCCCCAGATCCAGCACCGTGACTTTCCGCGCTTCGTCGTCCAGCGCCGACAACACCAGGTTCGCCGGTGCGTCCAGCGTCAGAACCGGCGTGATCAGGTTGGCGCCGTCGCCGTCCGGCAGGCCGAGATCCAGCACCACCAAATCCGGCCGTGTTTCCCGTGCCCGCGCGAGGCCTTCGGACGCGGTCTCAGCCTCGGTCACCTCAAAATCCTCGGCGGTCAATGTCGTGCGCAAGAACCGGCGGATCGACTTCTCGTCATCAATTACCAGAGCTTTCAATCGCTTCGGCGCGACGGTCATGACAAGATGGCACTCCTGGGAAAGGTCAGCGTGAATACGGCACCTTTACCATCTCGCCGGTTGCGCGCCGAGACCGACGCGCCCATCAGGCCCGCGAACCCCTTGACGATCGGCAGGCCGAGGCCGGTACCGCCCGCCCGCGCGTTGTCGCCTCGCCAGAATTTGTCGAACAATTTGCCATCTCCATCGGGTGGCAATCCAGGTCCCTCGTCCAGCACCACGAATTCCATGCCACCGTCTCGCAACCGGGCGCGCACGGTCACGGTCCCTTTGCCGCCATGCAGGATCGCGTTCTCCACCAGGTTCAACAGCGCCTGATGCAGCAACGTCTCGTCGCCCTTGAGCATCGGCAGCCCAGGCTCGATATCGGCGATCAGGCGGACATCTTCCGCCAGAGGCCGCGCGCGTTTGATCACGGATGAAACAATATCCGCCACATCCAGTGCTTCAATGCGCGCCTTCACGCCGCCCGCGTCCAATCGCGTCATGTCGAGCAACTTGACCACGTAACGCCGCATCCGATCGGCTTCCGATTCGATGGCCGCGAGCAATTCCGCTTGGGTATCCGTGTCGTGCCGATAGGCTCGTAACGATGACACCGATCCCAGAATTCCCGCGATCGGTGTTCTCAGGTCGTGCGACAGCGACGCCAGCATGGTCGCGCGCAATTTCTCCGCATCCATTTCGATGCGCGCTTCCTCGAACGCGTGTGCGATATGGGCACGTTCCAACGCGGACGCACCCTGATCGGCCATCGCATCAATGCGCTCCCGCTCGGCCGGGGATAATTCGGCATCGCGCGCGATCGCCAGGACGCCAGAGAACAGCCGCGCGGTGCGCAGCGGCAACAGCAGCCACCGTTCGCTCGGCAGCGTGTCGGTGCCTTTCCCCGCCGGCATGCCCTTGTCCAGAGTCCAGCGCACCGCCGCCATCTCGGCCTCGGTGAATTTTGGCGTGCCGGGCGCGGTCGCCGCCAGCCGTAATCCGTTCTGGCCGACCCGCGCGAACACCGCGCACTCCGCGTCGAACGCTCGCGCGGTGTAGGTCGCGAGCGTGCGCGCCAACTCATCCTCCCCAGCGACGGCGGCGAGGCCGCGCGCCAGGCCCAACAACTCTCGCGATGTGCGGGCCTCGGTACGGGCGGCCAGAGTTTGATCGCGTGCTCGCGCGGCCAACGGCGACACCACAATCGCCGCCGCGGCAAAGGCGATCAGCGAAACCACCGCGCGCGGATCGTGCACGCTGAAACTGAATCGCGGCTCGGTAAACAGAAAATCGTACGACAGAACGCTGAACAGCGCCGCCAGCAGCGCCGGCCAAAGTCCAGAGCGTAGCGCGCTGATCAGCACTGGCGCGAGGAACACCAGCCCCAGATCCGCCACACCGAGAAACCGGTCGAGTACGAACGCGACCCCGATCGCTCCAGCGGTTCCAACGGCCGCCTCCGCGACCCCGCCGCGCGTCACCGTGGACGATCGCAAGCCAATCCCCAATGTCCGGCGGTGCGCGTGCGCGATTTCTTCCGGCACGACATGGACCGCGACGCTCGCGGAACGGTTGATCAGATCGCCGACAACGGAACCGCGAAGCGCGGTAAGCAGCAGCGGCCGTTTCGCTTTGCCGACGACAATCTGGGTGACGTTTTGCTCGCTGGCATAGCTCAGGATCGTGTCGGCGACGCGATCTCCGGGCAACGTCGCCGTCTCGGCGCCCAGACGCATGGCCAGGCGCAACGTCTCATTCAGGCGCATCCGTTCGGTATCGGAAAGACCACGATCGCGCACCGTCCGCACATGCACGGCGATCCAGCTCGCGCGCGCCCGATCGGCAAGACGTTTCGCATGGCGGACGACCTCCGGCGCCGCTTCACGCTCATCGACACAGACCAGAATGCGCTCGTTGACAGCCCAGGACGCCGTATCGCCGAGGGCCTGACGGAATCCGCGAACCTGGAGATCGATACGGTCGGCGGCACGGCGCATCGCCAGTTCGCGCAAGGCGGACAGATTACCTGGCGCGAAATAATGCCGCAGCGCGCGGCGCGCCTGATCGGGGCCATAAACTTTGCCCTCCCGCAGCCGTTCGATCAGTTGATCCGGAGTCAGATCGATCAGCTCGATTTCGTCGGCGCGCTCGATGACCGCGTCGGGCACGGTTTCCCTCACCCGCACCCGGGTGATCCGCGCGACGATGTCGTTCAGGCTTTCAACGTGTTGGATGTTGAGCGTGGTCCAGACATCGATGCCGGCCGCGATCAGTTCCTCCACATCCATCCAGCGCTTGGGATGGCGCGCGCCCGGCGCGTTGGTGTGCGCCAGTTCGTCAACCAGAGCTATCGCCGGCCGCCGTTTCAGCAGCGCGTCGAGGTCCATTTCTTCAAGCTCGCGGTCTCGGTAAATGACCATGTGGCGCGGTAGAATGGTCAGTCCTTCGCATTGCTGTCGCGTTTCGGCGCGATCGTGCGTCTCGATGAAGCCGGCGACGACATCGATCCCATCGACGTGTTTCTTCCGCGCATCCGCCAACATCTCATACGTTTTGCCGACTCCGGGCGCCGCGCCCAGATAAATCTTCAGCTTCCCGCGCGGCCCATCCTGGGTCGCGGCGGAGTCCATCGACGGAAGCTGGGTCAGGTTGTCGCTCAAGCGGCGGTTCTCTCATGCCGGACGCATGGAGCATCCCGCCGCGATCCCTGGCAAGCGAGTTCCGCGCCCAGGCTCTATGCGGCCAGGAACGGTTGCGGGAAGATGCGGCAACGTCGTCGCGTCATGTCAAAGGAGTTTATGATGGCCCAACTTCCACTTCAGGGTCTCTCGGTCCTCGATCTCACCGCCCATCGCGCTGGACCGACCGCCGTGCGGCAACTGGCCGATTGGGGCGCGGATGTCATCAAAATCGAGCCGCCGGGCTCCGCCAAAGGCGACGTGGTCGGCGGCAACCGGCACGGTTTCGACTTTCAGAACCTGCATCGCAACAAACGCGGCATGACGCTCAATCTGAAAACGCCCGAGGCGCACGCGATCTTCATGAAACTGGCGGAGAAGGCCGATGTGGTGGTGGAGAATTACCGCTCCGACGTAAAGTATCGGCTAAAGGTGGATTACGACACGATCGCGGCGGTGAACCCTCGGATCGTGTATGGCAGCATCTCCGGGTTTGGCCAGAGCGGACCGGACGCGACGCGGCCGGGGGTGGATCAGATCGCGCAGGGCATGGGCGGGTTGATGTCGATTACCGGTCTGCCGGGCCAGGGGCCGGTGCGCGTTGGCATTCCGATCGCCGACCTGACGGCGGGGATTTTCCTGTCGCAGGCGATTCTGCTGGCGTTGATGGAACGGGGTCGCACCGGGAAAGGCCAGTGGGTCCATACTTCGTTGCTGGAAGCTCAGATTTTCATGCTGGATTTCCAGGCGTCCCGCTGGCTGATCGCGCACGAGGTGCCCGGTCAGGCCGGCAACGATCATCCGACGGGCATCCCGACCGGCGTGTTTCCGACCGCCGACGGACATATCAACATCGCCGCGTCCGGTGCTGGACTGTGGGAACGGTTTTGTAAGGCGATCGGTTGGGAGGACGCGCTGTCCGATCCGGATTACGCGACAGGCGGATTGCGTTCGAAAAACCGCAAGGCGCTGAATGAACGGATCGGCGCGATCACGCGCACGAAGCCGAGCGCGTATTGGCTGGAGACGATCAACAAAGCGGGCGTACCGTGCGGCCCGATCAACGACATCGCGGGTGTGTTCGCGGAGCCGCAAACGCAGCATCTTGGGATCGCGCGGGCGGTGCATCATCCGGTGCTGGGAGACATCCGGGTGGTGGGGCAGCCGATCAATCTGACGGACAATCCGCAGCCGGAAGCGTTGGGCGCGACTCCGGAACTGGGCCAGCACACGGACAGTATTCTGGCGGGGCTGGGATACGATGCGACGACAATCGCGGACTTCAGAGCGAGGGGGGTTGTGTGAGACCAGCCACCCGCTCGAACTTCCTTACCTCCCCAGAAACACCGGCTTCCGCTTCTCCACGAACGACCGTGTCGCTTCCTTGAAGTCCTCGCTGTCCTCCGCCTCGCGCTGCATCGCGTCCATGCGGGCCTCGTCGCGCTGCGCGCGCTCCAACCCAATCTGATTGATGAAGTATTTCGACGCCCGGATCGACAGCGGCGCGTTCGCCGCCAGAGTTTCCGCGTAGGCAACGGTGACCGCTTCCAGTTCCTCCGCTTCGACAACGCGGTTGATCAACCCGACCCGCAGCGCCTCATCCACCTTCAGGCGCCGTCCGGAGAACATGATGTCCTTGGCGACGCTCGGCCCGACCAGATCCACCAGCGACTTCAACCCGTCGGGCGCGTAGGCGATGCCACGCAACGCCGCGGGCACGCTGAACTGCGCGTCCGATGACGCGAACCGCAGATCGGCGTTCAGCGCCATGCCCAGTCCGCCACCGAGGCAATAGCCGTAGATCATGGCGATGAACGGCTTCTCCATATGCAGCATCGCGTGCCGCAACTTCGCCGGCGCCTCGCGCGCCCTGCGGGCGGCTTCCGCGTTGGCGCGCTCCTTGTCAAAACTCTTGATATCGCCACCGGAGATGAATGCCTTGCGGCCGGCGCCACGCATGATCACGACCTTGATGGCGGGATCGGCTTCGAAGGTCTCGATGACCGTCAGCGCGTCCTCCGACATGCCGGGGGACAGAGCGTTCAGCTTGCTGGGATTGTCCCAGATCAGCCAACCGATGGGGCCTTGCGTTTCCGCGCCGACCAGTCCGGATGTGAGGTTCATGGGTGCTGGGGTTCCTTAGGTTGATGCTTCGCGATGGCCGCAGGATACAACGGTTCCCGGCCAAGGGAATGTCCCGCGGTGGACGGCGGGCGGGGACAAGCCGCCGCCATCGCGCTACCATCCAGCGATGGACACCACCCCAATCCGAATTTTCGTCGATGCCGACGCCTGCCCGGTCAAGCCCGAGATCTACCGGGTCGCCGAGCGCCACCGCACCAAGGTTATCGTTGTCTCCAACAGCGTCATGGCCATTCCGCCCGCCCCGTGGATCGAACGCGTGATCGTCTCCGACAAGCCCGACGCGGCCGACGACTGGATCGTCGAGCGCGCCACGCGCGGCGACATAATCGTCACCGCCGACATCCCGCTGGCCGCGCGTGGCGTGAAGGCCGGCGCCGAGGTGATCGGGCCGACCGGGCGTGTCTTCACGGAGGCCTCGATCGGCGACACCCTGGCGACACGCAACCTGATGGACGATCTGCGGTCCTCGGGAATGATCACCGGCGGCCCGAAGCCGTTCGCGCAAAAAGACCGGTCAGCGTTTCTGTCGGCGCTGGACCTGGCGGTCGTGCGATTGAAGCGAGCCGGGTTCAGTTGAGCAGGATCTGGGTCAATTCGTCTGGCATGCTCAACATCGGATAATGTCCCGTATCCAACTCCAACCATTTCGCCTTGAGGTGTTCGGCCGCGCGACGCTGATGGGCTTCCCCGGGATTTTCGGCGCGGCGGCACCAGATCACCGTCGCGTCCCAACTCTTGTGCCAGAAATCCGTCAGCTTCACCGGCGTCATCGAGCAACCGACCGGATGCGGGGTATAGCGATCCAGCACCCACTCGCGCGTCGCCGGGTCCAGATCGGCGAACAGGCCTTTCGCGGCGTCCTCACGCGACGGACCGGCGGCGAGTCCGAACGGCGGGGGAGCGGAACGATTGACGATGTCGCGCGTGCGTTCGCCGGGGAACAGCGCCAGCGCATCGACCAGCACCAGCCGGGCGACGCGATCCCGCATCTGTTCCGCCGCGCGATTGACCACCATGCCGCCCGAACTGGTGCCGACCAGCACGACATCGCGGAGGTCTTCGTAGAACAGCAACTCCGCGATTTCGGTCGCGTGCGTCGTCGTATCGATCCCGGCGCGTAACTGATGCCGCCGCTCCCCGCAGCCATCGAGGGTTGGAGCATACACCGTGTGTCCCGCGGCACGGAGCCGTTGGACCACCCGCTGCCAGACCCACCCGCCCTGATAGGATCCGTGCACCAGCACAAAATTCGTCATCGGTTCCTCCGTTTGCTTGTTGACTTCATGCTCCTCCGGATATCCGCGCGAGGCAACCGGCGCTATGCTGTGGCGAACGTTTGAGGGAGATCCAGGTCATGCCGAACGATCCGTTCGTCGAAGTCGCCGCGTTGCCGTCCTTGGGACCCGTTCGCTATCTGGATGCTCGGGATCAGGCGGCGTTCGACGCCGGCCATGCGCCCGGGGCGGTGCGCGTGCCGTTGGACGCGTGGGACAAGGCCGCCAAGGCGGCGGATATCGGGTTCGCGAAGACCGCGTTCTGGGATGAGGCTTTGGGCGCGTTGGGTCTCGATCCGTCCGGCGTGGCGGTAACTTACGACACCGGCGCGATGACCAACGCGGCGCGGGTCTGGTTCGTGCTGCAATATTTCGGACTGAAATGCGTCATCGTGAATGGTGGCTGGCCCGCTTTGGCCGCCGCGTCCGGCGTGCCGGTCGCGGCTGGACCGGCGACAGCTCCCATTCACGCGAAGCCGGGCGCGGGAGCGGTCGGCGTGGTCGACCGGGAGACTCTGAAAGCGCAACTGAACGGCGCCGCGCAGGTGTTCGACTCGCGCACGCTGAAGGAATTCACCGGCGAGGACTCGCGCGGCCGGCCCAGAGCTGGGCACCTCCCCGGCGCGCGGCATTTGTCGCACGTGGACCTGATGGAGAGCGGCTTCGTCCGGCCGGCACCCGATCTGCGCGGCATGCTGGAGGGCGTCGGGTTTGGCCCGGGAGATCATATCGTGACACATTGCGAGGGCGGCGGGCGGGCGGCTCTGGCGGCGGCGGCGGCGGTGCGCGCCGGGTTCGACGACGTCCGGGTGTATTACCTCAGCTTCGGCGATTGGGCGCGGGACGAGAGTTGTCCGATCGTTAAGGATTAGACGCGCTCGTCCGGACCAGAGCCAAGGATTGTCCGCTCGTTATCCTTGTTAACCGTCGCTCGGCGGCATAGGTTCGTGTAATGGATAATCGTGAGCAACAGCGGGAGATCGAACGGCTCTACAGGCGGGCTTTCGCCGAGTACGGCGCCGTGGCGCTTTGGAATATGCGGCCGGTGGCGCATCCAACACCCGGCGCGGCGTTAGCGATCACGCCCGCTCTCCGCACGTACGGCTCCATGTCTGGGCGGCGGTTGGCCGAGCAGCTCGAGCAACTCTGCCGTGCCGCTCAGTAACCTTCAGTCGGCGTTATTGCGGCTGCTTGCGAGCCAGCGTGGTCCGGACAGTTACGTGGCCGGTGGAATCGCGCTCAACCGCGACGGGCCGAGATATTCCGCCGACATCGATATTTTCCAGGATGGCGATGAGCGACTTGTGGCGATCGCCGAGAGCGACGCCGCGCTGATCGCCGGCGCTGGTTTCACGGTTACCTGGCTTCCCGGTCGCGGTAGCGGCAAGCGATCGATCGTCGTCGAGGGCATGGGTGAAACGACCCAGCTGGAATGGGTCGCGGACGCGGACTTTCGATTTTTTCCAGCGCAGACCGACGAATTGTTTGGCTACGTACTGCATCCAGCCGATTTGGCGACCAACAAGGCGTCTGCTGCCGCGGATCGACGGGTGCCGCGGGATATCGTCGATCTGGTCACAATCCATGAAAATATTCTGCCTCTGGGGGCCGTCATCTGCGCGGCGGTCGGCCGCTTTCTGGGAATGACACCGGAAGAGATGCTGGCTGAGATCAGGCGCCACAGCAGCTTCACCGCCGATGAGTTCCTGGGGCTGGCCACCCAAGAACCGCTCGATCCCCGAGCATTGCACAAACGGATCAAGGCAATGCTGGAGAACGCGGACGAGTTCATCGGGCGGTTGCCGAGCGACGCGGTGGGTGTGCTGTTCCTCGAAGGTGACAAGCCCGTACAGCCCGATCCAGCGGCGCTCGATCGCTATCGCCGCCATGCCGGCGCGCGGCGCGGGCACTGGCCGTCTTCGTCCGAAATCGGCTCGGCGATGCTGGAACGTTACGGAACACCAAAACTCTGACCGTCGCGCCGACGCTTCAAATTCCGACGTTCCCGGACCTGCGCCGCGCGGCCAGTAGCTTGTTCGACTCGAAGAACTGATCCACCGCCTTCGCGTGCGCCGCGCGCGACATGCCATCGAAGTCGCCCGCCGGCCTCGGTTCCGGATCGAAATGGCCGTAATCGTCTCGACCGCGCACCAACGCCGCGCTGACCCGCGCGTCGTTCATCAACCGGCAACGCGTCGGAATGTAGCTGACGCCGATGCCGATGCGCCGCTGGTTGGTCCGGTTCGGCTCCGAGCAATGCACGATATGCGTATGATGCAACGAAATCTGGCCCGCCTTCACCGGCATCATCACGTAACCGGTATAATCCACCGGATGATCGATCGTTTGGCCGCGCGACAACAGATTGCCGGGTGTGGACGTATCCTTGTGCGGCCGCTGACCGATCACGTGACTGCCCGGAATGATCTTGATGCAGCCCATCTCCGGCGTGGCATCCGTCAATGCGATCCACGCGGTGATCTGCTCGAACGGTTCCAATCCGAAATAGGTGCCATCCTGATGCCAGGAGACATGCGACGGCTCATTCGGCTCCTTCAACCAGGAGGTTAAGTGATAAACCAGGATATCCGGGCCAATCAGGCTTTCCACCGCGTCCAGCACTTTGGGATGGCGCACCAGTTCATCCATCCACGTGAACAGTAGATGCGACTTCGAGCGGACCAGCTCAGGGAGTTTACCGAAGGTATCGCCTTGCTCGCGCTCGAAGTCTTCAAGCCGGCCGCGGAAATAACCGACCTCTTCCTGTGTCAGGCAATCGACCGGAAACAAGAACCCATCGCGTTGGTACTGAGCGACCTGGGAGGGTGAAAGACTGGCGGGCATGATCGGGCCTCCGAGAACCGCGACACAGTGACTGGTGTGAATTCCCTCCGCAAGTCGCCGCATACGCGACCAAGGCACCGGACCCCGGCGCTCAATTTGCCACCTCGCGGCGTTCCGTGTTGAGTGGCCCGAACGCCCGCCGGACGGCCCCCGGTGGCCAGCAGTCAGGGAGAAATCACCATGCCTCCATTCCAACACGAGATAAAGTCCGCGGCGGCCTGGACCCATCGGGAGATCGGCGATGCCGGCCTGACCTACCGGCTGACCCAGGCGCAGCTCGCCGCTTTCGATACGCTGCTCGCGAGAACCCGCCACCTGAAGCCGCAACTGATCACCCGCGCCGAATTCGATCATCCCGAGGTCGATGCGCTCACCGCGTGGCTCGACGACACGATCCGGCATGGCCGCGGCGCCGTGCTGCTGTCCGGACTGACCCGGGAGACGCATTCCGAAGAGGATATGGAGCGGATTTTTTGGGGCATCGGCACCCATCTGGGCGACGCCGCCACGCAAAGCATGCTCGGCGACCGGTTGGGCCACGTTCAGCACGTCAAGGACGACCCGGTGGCGCGCGGCTACCGCAGCAACGAGGAATTGACACCGCACACCGATTCCTATCGCATGGTCGGCCTGATGTGCCTGCAGCGCGCGGAAGCCGGTGGCCGCAGCCGGATCGTCAGCGCCCTCGCCATCCACAACGCGATCCTGGCCACGCGGCCGGATTTGCTGGAGCCACTGTACGAAGGCTATTACTACGCCATCGCCGAGGCGCGGTTTTCAGCGCAACCGGTGACGGACTTCAAGATACCGCTGTTTTGCTGCATCGACGGCACCGTCAGTTGCGGTTACTCGCGCCAGTTCATCGAGCGCGCGGCTGAACTGCGCGGCGAACCATTGCCAACGAAACTGGTCGAAGCGCTCGACTATTTCGATCGTTTGGCGGAAAGCGACGAACTCAGCCTGCACTTCATGCTGCGGCCCGGCGACATGATGCTGTGGCACAACTTTCAGATGCTGCACGCGCGCGACGCCTATCAGGACTCGCCGGAGCATACCCGCCATTTGCTGCGGCTCTGGCTGCGGATCGAGAACGACAGGCCGATCGCCGCCGAAATCCTGGAACGCGCCAACATTTACGAGCGCATTTATCGCGAACGCTCCGGCCGCGTGCCGGCCAGCGTGCTGGCGTAGCGTCAATGGCTCAGTTCCGCCCCACCCCCGATCTCGATATGCATTATGAGGTTGATAACTTCACCGATCCCTGGCGCGAGCCCGAAACGATCCTGCTGCTGCACGGCAACGCCGAGAGCGGTCTCGCCTGGTACGGCTGGGTCCCGAAACTCGCGCGCCATTATCGCGTGGTGCGTCCCGACATGCGCGGCTTCGGCCAATCGACCCCGATGCCGGCCGACTATCCCTGGACCCTCGATCGCCTGATCGACGACTTTTGCGCGCTGATGGACCACCTTGGCATCGAGCGGTTCCATCTGGTGGCGGCCAAGATCGGCGGCACCATCGCTCGCGCCTTCGCCGCGCGCCGGCCGGAGCGAGTGATTACCCTCACCGTCGTCGGCACGCCGCCGCCGTTCCGCGCCGGCAACCTGGAGAAGGTGCCGGCGATGATCGCGGACTTCAAAACTCACGGCGTCGAGTACTGGGCGCGGCGGAACATGGCCGGCCGTCTGGGTGACTCGTTTCCGCCCGAAGGCGTCGAATGGTGGACTAAATTCATGGGCCGCACCGCCGTATCGACGCAACTCGGCTTCATGGGGCCGATCGCCAGCGCCGATATCCGGATCGACCTGCCGAAGATCGCGTGCCCGACGCTGGTCATCGTGACCGAACAGAGCATGCTCGGCTCGGTCGATGAAACCCGCGCCTGGCAGCAACAAATCCCGGATTCCGAACTGGTCGTGCTGCCGGGCAATTCGTATCACGTGGCCGCGACCCACGCGGATAGCGCCGCCGAAGCGACGCTGGATTTCATCGCCCGGCGCGGTCAGCGATAGAATTCGACCTTCGCCTCTCGAAACCAAAGGAAATTGGCCGGCGCGGCGGAGATCGGGCCGTTGATGGCGAACACCGCGACCTCGAACCGGTCGCGGGGCGAGACGGCATCGCCGAGCACCAGCCGATTGGGCATATTGAACCCTTGAATCGCCGCCGGACTGGGCCGGCCCGCCGCTCGGGGGAGCACGCCGTTGACCCAGACCTCGGCGTAGTCATCGACATTGACCGTGAACACCGCTTTCGCCCCGATGGTGTCGAACCCGGCCGCGCGCGCCGGGATCGTCAGGGTCGCGCGGAACCAGAAAAACGACACCATGCCACCGCCGCGCCGGGCGCCCAGATCGGTCGCCGCGATCTCCGGCCACGCGGAATCGTCGAACCCGAGCAGTTCGGCGTGCGGCTCCACATCGTAGGTGGTTTTGAATTCCGGCATCGAATCCGACAGCGCCGGGCATTCGACCAGCTTCGCCTCCCGCCCCTTCCATCGCGCGCCGAATATCGCCGACCCAGCCTCGGTCATGAGGTCCACCACATGCACGGCCGGCACCAGCGGCGCGATCGCGGGCTGCGGCATGAGGTTGGGAGGCGTCGCCGGCGGGGCGGACACGATGGGTCTGACGTAGGGTTTCGATGACATCCTGGTTTCCCTTTCCCTTGGAACACGTGGTTTCTGGTTGGTGCCGCAAGCGTGCGAGGTCCGGCCGAAGCCGTCAAATCGACGTCGATCCCGTACGCTGGCCACCATCGCCCTCTACCGCGGATCCGATTACCGTCCGCGCGTCAGAAACGATTCCCGGAGGAAATTCAGCCAATGCGCAACGTGATCAGGTATGCCGTTGTGCTGCTGGCCTTGCTGATGGCCGCCGGCGCGTCACATGCCGACCCGGCGCATGGCGCCCAGATCGATCTTCCTGGGGTGAGGCTGTGGTACACCGATACCGGCGGTAAGGGCGCGCCGATCGTTCTGCTGCACGCCAATACCGGGACCAGCGCCGCCTGGACGAAACAGAACGAAGCTTTCGCCAGGGCCGGTTACCGCGTCATCGCCTTCGACCGGCGCGGTTGGGGACAAAGCGTCGCCGATCCCGCCACCGGGCCGCAACCGGGCAGTATCGCCGCCGACCTGGACGCCCTGGTCACCGCATTAAAGCTGGAAAAGTTTTGGCTTCTGGGCACCGCCGGCGGCGGCTTCGCGGCGCTGGATTACGCCGCCTGGCATCAGGAGCGTCTGCGCGGTCTGATCGTCGGCGCCAGCACCGGAGCGTTCTCGGAACCGGTGATGACCGATTTCATCAAACGGATCGCCATTCCGGGCCTCGACAAGCTTCCCGGCCAATACATCGAACTGGGCTTGTCCTACCGCGGCGCCGACCCGGACGGCACCGCGCGCTGGGTCGAGATCGAGGAACACGCGCGTCAACCTGGCGCCCCCGCGCAACCGCTGCGCACGCCGAATACCTTCGCCAAAGTGGAGACGATCACCGTGCCGACGCTGATCCTGGTCGCCGACGCCGATCTTTACGCGCCTCAGGCGCTGATGCGGGTCTGGGCTTCGCACATCAGGCACCATGAGTGGGTCGTGATCGATGACGCCGGCCATTCCGTCGCCTGGGAACGGCCGGAGGCGTTCAACGCCGCGGTGCTGCGATTCCTGGGAAAGCATTGAGACACTGCCAGTGCACCGGGTTCCGCCGACCCGGCGCACCAGCCTCGCTCCCGATAAGTCATGCGAGCGATGATAAAATTTGGGTTTGCCCAGGCCGCCGGCGCGCATAGTTTATGACTGGGTCCAGGACAAGGAAGAACACCGCCATGCCGGGCACACCGTTCGAGCGCATCTGGGAAAAGCACGTCATCAAGGACTACGGAGATGGCCGCTCGCTGATCCATATCGACCGGCATTTCGTCCACGAAGGTTCCAGCGCGCGAGCATTCGACGGCCTGCGGCAGGCGGGACTGCCAGTGCGCCGCCCAGACCTGACCTTCGCGGTGATCGATCACGGCATCTCCACCTTGCCGGGCCGCACCGTCGAAAGCTGGGCCCCCACCCGCCCACGCAACCTGCAAATGCGCAAGAACTGCCAGGAATTCGGGCTCCGGCTGTTCGACGTCGGAGACCCGAACCACGGCATCGTGCATGTCGTGGCTCCACATCTGGGAATCCCGCTGCCAGGCTGTAGCTACGTCTGCGGCGACAGCCACACCGCCAGCTGCGGTGGCGTCGGTGCCTGGGCCTGGGGCATCGGCACGACCGAGGTGATGCAGGTTCTCGCGACACAGGCGCTTGTTCAGCGCAAGCCGCGGACGATGCGAGTGAACTTCAACGGCAAGCCGGCCCCTGGCACCTATGCCAAGGATATCATCCTGCATCTGATCGGCGCCCACGGTGTCGATGCCGGCGTGGGCCATGTCGTGCAGTACGCGGGACCAGTGATCCGCGCCATGCCGATCGAAGGCCGTTTGACGATCTGCAACATGTCGATCGAGTTCGGCGCGCGAGGCGGACTTATCGCGGCTGACGATACCACATTCGAATTCTTGCAAGGCCGGCCGTATGCACCGGCAGGTGCTAAATGGGACCTCGCCATCGACGCGTGGCGACGGCTGTACGACGACACCGACGCACAGTATGATCGTGAGATCGACATCGATTGCTCGGCGATCCAGCCTCAGGTCACCTGGGGCATATCGCCGGGCGACGTCATCGGGGTCAACGATCGCGTTCCCGACCCCTCGACCGCCACCGATGCCGATCGCCGCGCCATGATGGAGCGAGCGATCGCCTACATGGATCTGATACCGGGCCAGCCGATCGAAGGCACCCCGGTCGATATCGCGTTCATTGGATCCTGCACCAACGGCCGGCTCTCCGACCTGGAAGCGGCGGCCGCCGTGGCTCGTGGCCGAAAGGTTTCCAATAGGGTCAAGGCATTGGTCGTACCTGGCTCGGCGCAGGTCAAGGCGTCGGCCGAGGCGGCTGGTCTGCACAACGTATTCATCGAGGCCGGATTCGAATGGCGGGAATCCGGTTGTTCCATGTGCGTGGCCGCCGGGGGTGACATCGTGCCCGCCGGCAAGCGTTCGATTTCGACGTCCAATCGCAACTTCGAGGGGCGCCAAGGGCCGGGAAGCCGGACACATCTCGCGAGCCCGGCCATGGTTGCCGCGGCCGCGATCGCCGGCCACGTCACCGACGTTCGCAAGATGCTGGGTCAGGGAACAGTTTAGGCCATGGAAAAGTTCACCTCCCTCAACGGGGTCGCCGCGCCGATGCTGATGGTCAACATCAACACCGATCTCCTCGCCCCGTCTTTGGTCCCGGGCAAAGACCTCGTGGATATCCCGCTGATCCCCTTGAAGGACAAAATGTTCGCCAATCTGCGCTATGACGCGAGCGGCGCGGAGAAACCGGAGTTCGTGCTCAATCAGCAACGTTATCGCGCCGCCCGTGTTCTTTTGGCTGGCCCCAATTTCGGTTGTGGCAGTTCACGCGAAACGGCCGTATGGGCGCTGATGGAGTACGGCATACGTTGCGTGATAGCACCGAGCTTCGGCGACATTTTTCACGACAATGCATTTCAGAACGGGCTCCTGCCTATTAAGTTGGAGATGGACCAGATCCGGCGCATCGCCGAGGCGATCGACCGATCGAACAACGCCGAAATGACGGTCGACCTGGAACGCGGCCTGATCGAGGTGCCGGGAATGCAGCCGATCCATTTTCATATTCCGGAAGACCGGCGTGTGCCTTTGTTGCAAGGCCTCGACCAGTTGAGTTTCATCCTAAGCAGCCAGGCCGACATCACCGAGTTCGAGCTAAAGCACGCCGAGGCGGAGCCTTGGTTGTATCCCGTGTGAGGTTCTCAGGTCCGCCGTTTCCCGCTGCCGCGCTCTCCATTTCTCTGTTTTCGATTGCCCCGCTTGCCGTTCCCCTCGCGTGTTCCGAGAGGATCCAGGCACGGAAAGCGATCGCTTCCGGGCTTGCGTCACGCGTGTCCCGACTTGCCAGGAAATAGGCTTCCCCGGTGGCGACCGCGATCTTGGACGCGGCCACCAATCGACCCGATGCCAGATCGTCGGATACCATCGCGCGATGTGCGATCGCGATGCCGGAGCCATCGATCGCCGCCTGATAAGCAAGCGCCGAATTGCCGAACGTCAGGCCGTCATGGATCGCGACGTGCGCGAGACCGGCGGCCTCCCGCCACGACCGCCAATCGTTCGGACGCTGCATCGAATGCAGCAAGGTGTGCCGCTGCAATTCTTCCGGCGGGCACCGAAACGGAGCATGGCCGAGCAGATCGCGACCACAGACCGGCATCAATTCGATGTCGAAAAGTTTGTCGTATCGCACGCCCTGCTGCGGAATGTTCCGGATTTGCACGGTAAAATCGACGTCCTCGGTATCGAAACGGACCGGGCTCGCCGTCGTCGTTATCTGTAGATCGATGTCGGGATACCGAGCGTGAAAACCGCCCAGTCGAGGGACCAGCCATTTGATCGCGACAGTTGGAAAGAGTCTGATGCGCAGGGGCCTTGGCCGATCCACATGCTGTACTTCGCGCGTCGCCGTTTCCACCTGATCGAAAGCGGTCCGGATCGCTTGCGCGTATCGCAGCCCGTCGGTGGTAAGCCGTAGGTCCCGATGATTCCGATGGAACAGCCGGATTTCGAGCCAGGCTTCAAGCTGCGCCACGTGTCGGCTGACCGCGCCTTGCGTGACGTGCAGTTCCCGCGCCGCCAGCGTGAAGTTCATCGTTCGGGCCGCCACTTCGAACGCACGCAGAGCATTCAGTGGCGGCAGCCGGCGGCTCATGGCACCACCGTCGATCCCCAGGAAAACTCATCGCGCCGATGACGAAATTGCCCTTTCTCCATCGCGTCCGACCTCCTAGCCTCGCAGCCAACAAGTAGCGGGCCCCGTCGTCAAGGCGCCGACACGGACGCCACGCCGAGAACACGGGCGCCACGCCGAGAACAGGGAGCGAGGCCGAGAATGCAAGTCGCGAACGCCGCCGCGCGATTGGATCGCCTGCCGATGGGACCGTTCCATTGGCGTGTCCTGCGCCTGATCTCGCTCGGCATGTTCTTCGACACGTTCGACAATTCCATGGCGGCGGGCATTCTCGCGACGCTGGTGCACAACGGTTGGTCGACACTGGCGCTGAACGCGCACTTCATTTCTGTCACGTTCCTGGGGCTTTCGGTGGGCGCTCTGCTCGCCGGTGTATTGGGCGATCGGTTTGGCAGGCGTTTCGCTTATCAGTTCAATCTGCTGATCTTTGGCGGAATGTGCCTGGCTTCGGCGGCCGCCCCAACAATGGGCTGGCTGATCGCGATGCGCGGATTGGTGGGTGTCGGGCTGGGAGCCGAGTATGTGACCGGCTATTCCATGGTCAGCGAGTTCGTACCGCCAGGCCGTCGCGGTTGGGCGCTCGCCCTGGTGAACCTGGTTTCGACTTCCGCCGGCTTCGTCGTGTCGCTCGTCGGCTTCGCGGTCATCCCGACGATCGGTTGGCGGGCGATGTTCGTGATCGGCGGTCTGGGGGCGTTGTGGGTCTGGTATCTGCGCAAGAGCCTGCCCGAATCACCGCGCTGGCTCGAACAGGTCGGACGGGTCGAGGAGGCCGACCAACTGCTGCGCCAGATCGAGCGCGAAACAGGGGTCCTGACACCGCCCGCCGTGATCCCGACCTCGCCGGCACCGACTCCGCGCGCGGTCCCGATCAGCGTGTTGTTCACCCGGCCGGTGATCCGCCGCACCCTGCTCGCCATCGCGGTCAACGTTGTCTGCCTGGTGGGCGCCTATAGTTTCACCTCATGGGTGCCGACATTCTTCGTCGAGCAAGGGATGAGCGTGACAAAATCGCTCGGTTTCATGACCGCGATGACCCTGGGGAATTTGGCCGGCCCGACAATTGGCATGCTCGTGTCGGACCGGATCGGACGCCTGCGTGGTCTGATCGTGACGGCGCTGGTTTGCGCGGCGGTCGGGTTTGTCTACCCTCAGCTGCATTCCCCGCTGGCGATCGTGCCCTGCGGTTTCGTGCTGATCAGTTGCATGTCGTTAATGATCGGGTTTGGCCTCGGCGCTTACACCCCCGAACTGTTTCCGACCGAATATCGCTTCCGGGGCAATGGTCTGGGCCAAATGACGGGTCGTATGGCGGTCATCGCGTCGCCCTATGCCGTCGTCGCTCTGTACGGCCTTTATGGCGTTGGCGGGGCTGTCGGTGCCATCGCTATACTTTACCTCGCTTTGGCGATCGGTCTGGCCTGCTTCGGTCTGGAGACAAATCAACTGTCGCTTGAGGCTTTGGCGCCAGAGCCGGAGCCGTCCATCCTGGTAGACACCGCCCGTGTCGATGAATCCGGGATCTGAATCCGGCACGGCGAGCATGACCATCCCGGCAAGGGAAGAGCCTCGGTGGAGTGTCGGGCCTGATGCGCGGACCAACTGACGCTCCCCGAAACCCCTTGCATTCTCCCCCGCGCCGCACAAACATCCTTCCCATGCACGGCCTGGATTCCTTCCCCGCCCGCGTGAAGGCCGTCCTCGGTCCGACGAACACCGGCAAGACCCACCTTGCCATCGAGCGGATGCTCGCGCACGCCTCCGGCATCATCGGCTTCCCGCTCCGCCTGCTGGCCCGCGAGAACTACGACCGCATGGTGGCCAGCAAAGGCGTCAGGAACGTCGCCCTCATCACAGGTGAGGAAAAGATCGTCCCGCCCGGCGCCAAATGGTTCTCCTGCACCGTGGAGGCGATGCCGCTCGACCGCCACGTAGAATTCGTCGCGGTGGACGAGATCCAGCTTTGCGCCGACCCCGACCGCGGCCATGTCTTCACCGAGCGCCTGCTGCACGCCCGCGGCATGGTCGAGACCATGTTCCTCGGCGCCGAGACCATCCGCCCGCTGCTGCGCCGCCTGGTGCCGGAGGCGTCGGTCGAAACCCGCCCGCGGCTGTCGCAACTGACCTACGCCGGTCCGGCCAAGTTGGTTCGCCTGCCGCCGCGCACCGCCGTGGTCGCGTTCAGCGCCGCCGAGGTCTATGCCATCGCCGAACTGATCCGCCGCCGGAAAGGTGGTTGCGCGGTGGTTATGGGCCGGCTCAGCCCGCGCACGCGAAACGCCCAGGTGGCGCTGTATCAGGAGAGGGAGGTGGACTTTCTGGTGGCGACGGACGCCATCGGGATGGGCCTCAACATGGACGTCGATCACGTCGCCTTCGCCGGACTGGGCAAGTTCGACGGCCATCGCCCTCGGCGGCTGACGGCCTCCGAGGTGGCGCAAATCGCCGGTCGCGCCGGCCGCGGCATGCGCGACGGCACCTTCGGCACCACCACCGAATGCCCGCCGCTGTCCGACGAGGTCGTAGAAGCCGTCGAAGCACATAACTTCGACCCGCTGGACGTGCTGTTCTGGCGCAACGACGACCTGGATTTCTCCGGCATCGATCCGCTGCTCGACAGTTTGACCGCGCCGCCGCCCCGGGCGGGACTGGTGAAGGGCAACGACGCTTCCGACCAGGAGACGCTGGTGGCGCTGTCGCGCGATCCGGAGATCCGGGCCATGGCACATGGCCGGAAAGCCGTCCGGCTGCTGTGGGAGGCGTGCCAAATTCCCGACTTTCGCAAGCTGACGGACGAGACGCATAATCTGCTGTGCGCGCGCGTCTTCAGCCACATCATCAAGGACGGGCATCTGCCGACCGATTGGCTCGCTGGCCAGATCGCCGCCCTGGATCGCACCGAGGGCGATATCGATACGTTGATGCAGCGGCTCTCCGGCGTGCGGATCTGGTCGTATATCGCCGCCCGCCCGGACTGGGTGCGCGATTCGGTGCACTGGCAGGGCAAGGCCCGGGAAGTCGAGGACAAGCTCTCCGACATCCTCCACGACCGGCTGACCGCGCGCTTC
>Ga0182030_10007652_pt1 | contig 22492 bp, 12 predicted proteins | sample 812S3MmetaG_FD_121299 | JGI IMG/M metagenome (GOLD analysis project Ga0182030, IMG submission 121299) | Permafrost microbial communities from Stordalen Mire, Sweden - 812S3M metaG (Illumina Assembly) | ecosystem: Environmental > Terrestrial > Soil > Wetlands > Permafrost | place: Sweden... | reverse complement strand
AATTTGATTAAACTTTCCCCATGAAACTCTTTTGTAAGTTTGATATTGTTCATATAGTTTCCCCATGAAAGATTAACATAATCCCATTGATTCAATATGGAGAACCACCATGTATTGTCTTTGTCAACCATTAATCTACATGCTATTTCAAAGTTCCCATAAACTGTTACACGATTGTTTTTTTCAATCAGGGTGTATTGCCCTATATTTTCTTTCATGGCTCTGGCATTATTTGTAAGCCGTGACTTGTAAATATCTGCTTCTCTGCCTAAGTAATAGAAATCCTCAACATCATTTTCCCAATTTTGTTTAGGCTCGGCACGGTAATTCAATTGATTTGGGTTACATAGTGCAATTCTATCTTCGCCTGCACCTATATGTCCTTCCGGATAAATTGTCCAGTATGGTTTTCGTTTCCAGTAAAGGCTATCATAGGTTGGAGGTATTTCATACCTGACGCCAAGTTCTGTTACCTCGTCAGAAGGTAAATTTAAAAGTGTGTAATTAGTTTTTAATAATCCCTGACCATCAAAAGTAAGCAGATAACTGGCAACAATAGAATTATAAGTTCCTTCAATGGTCACTTTAGCCAGTCCGTTTACAATTTGTTTGCTTATTCTTGTCAACTTCCAGTTGTTAGCCAAATGATCCGGTGCATTAAAGAAAAACCGTACATTTTTACCGTTTACTGTTAAAACCAACCATGGACCTGATTTAATAACAGTTTTACCATTCACTATTATGTTTTCAATTAACCCAGTTTTGTAATTAAAGGTATATCTGTTTTTAGCATTGTTAATGGTAAAAGACGAATTGTTTTCGGAGATAGTCATGTGACCTGAAATAAAATCCGGTATGTTGGTTTGTATTTTGTCAAGTAGCCGGTATTCATCTGTCAGCATTCCTTTATTCATAATTTTTATAACCACAGGAATGTCTTTTTTTATCCCGGGGATGATGAGTTTTCCTCTTTGATGAGGTAAAATTCCAGGTCCTTTGATCATTCTTTTTATAGTATCCTGTTGATATACAAATTCCAATTCATTCAGATTTGTAAAATCATACCGGTTGAATACCGGAACTATTAAAGTTGAATTAATGATTTCAACGCTATCGCAGTTAAGACGTACAGGAGAATATGCTTTTTTTACATTCCAGAATTCGGGTTTTTTTCTGCGCCAGGTGTCCATGAATCCCCATTCGCCATATCCGACACAAATATCTTTGAATTCAGGATAGGATGTGACAGTATCTGATTTTCCCCACCATTGTCTGAATCCTTTCACGGAATCAGGGATCATGAAAGTTTCATCTATCATTCCCCATATAGCGCCTCCAAGAGAACCTGTACTTTCAAAAGAATTCGCCCACATGATATCCAAACTTTTACCCCAGAAATTACGCATATTGGGATCATCCGCCAATACTGCTTTATCATAGCAGGCTATATGTGCCCATTCATCAGATAAAACAGGGATGTTGCCTGCTGCGAATTTTTCAGTATGTATATTAAACTGATGATCTAACGAACCTGTATAAGATGGATAATGAATACTCAATACATCATAAGCTTTCACTGAATCGGGGACAGTTCCGGGGTAACTGAAAATAACAGGTCGTGAAGGATCTTCTTTTTTTATCCAATCATAGGATGCCTGAAAATTGGGATCATACATACTTTCATTGCCTATTGACCAAAGAACCACGCAGGGGTGGTTTCTGTTAAACTGCACCATTTCTCTGATTTGTTGCAGCATCAGATCATGAAATTCCGGTCCATCATGTTTTACGTTTTTATAGTCAGATGAACGGTAGGTCCTGACAAAGCAGGCAGGTGCTTCACATTCTACCCAAATGCCGTATTGATCGCATAAATCAAGAAAATTCTTAGTAGGAGGATAATGTGACGTACGGATAAAATTGACATTGGCTTCTTTACAGGCCAGTACATCCTTTAAATCGTATCCGGGTGTATTAACTCTTCCAAGAGTAGGATGTATATCGTGATGACAGGCACCTCTGAACTTTACGGGATTCCCATTTACAATTAATTCATTGTCTCTGATTTCAATTTTCCTGAATCCGATATTGTATGAAACTTGATGCACGCAATTCCCATTGATCATCAGTTCTGCTTCAATCGTATAGAGATTCGGATGTTCCGGATCCCACTTGGCAGGATTTTCAATTTTAAATGAATCTTTGTAAATAATGTCTTTTGGGTTTAATTTAAGTTCAGGATTTTCCAGTTTTACAGGTTTCCCATCAGAAGAAAAAAGCTTAAACCGGATCGCTCCTTCAATCCCACTATTTATCTTTCCTGATACTAATAATTGAGCATCTTTATAGTACCTATCCAGGTTGGTTTCAACATTTAATTCAGCAATATGTTCTTTAGGGAGTGCTTTTAACCATACATCCCGCAGGATACCGCCGATCTGATGTTTTGCATAACCACTTGCATATGACACCTCATTTTTCAGATCTTTCATTTCAACGGTTATGATGGCGTCTTTACCTGGTTGCACAATACCAGTTAGGTTGCATTGCCATGAGGTAAAACCTCCAACATGTTCACCTACTTGAATTTCGTTTACCCAAACCTTTGCATAGCTATACACTCCGTCAAATTGAAGAATGATCTCTTTCCCTTTAAAACTAGAAGGTATTTGTATTCTTTTTTTATAGATATAGGAGCTATCGTGCATAATTGGAAAGCCCTGCATCATGCATTCACCGGGTACCTGAATGTTGTTCCATGAATAAAAATCAACTTTATTCTGGTAGAATTTATCCGGGTGAGAAATACCAAATTTCCATGTTCCATTGAGGGAAATTGTTTCGGTTGAGCTTTTATTACAACCAGTATAAATTGAAAATAAAAACAAGAACAGGAATACGTTTGAATTAAATATAATTCTCATATAGTTTTGTTTATTGTTGTTCCTACAAGAAAGTCAATTCCAAATGCAAAGATTATCATGAATGAGATTGCTGTTTTTTGGTTCATAAAAAATAATTATTTTATAAAAATGTTACCGTAAACGTAAGTGAAAATTAATTGTCTTCCAATTTTTATTTTAAATCTAAATAATGAAATATTTTCTATACATTAAGCATCTTATTTACTAAATTTGCGTATAGGATCTTTCTTTTTCATATTTTTGTGTTTTCATAGTTAATCTTCAATATGCTTTTAAATCGTAAAGGTTGAAATATTTAATATCATTGGAAGCAAGTTGTTTACAGTTAATAATACGTTTACTTCTTTAGCAATTGATTGTTCAAGATACAGGGGAGGTTGTTACCTGATCAAGTTTACAGACAATGCAGGTTCATCCAAGACGTATAAGTTTATTAAACAATAGATCTCAGTTAGAGATTTGATGTGAAAAACAGACAATTAAGAGGTCTGGCAGAAACTATCGTTGGACCTCTTATTTTTCTGTAAGCACTGTGAAGCATGCACCCGACCTAATAATGATAAATTTTAAATAAAATGTATAAGCTAATCATTCCCATTTTTTTTATGATTGTTTCCTGCGGTCAGAATCATGAAACTTATTTAAAGAAAGTATCCTTAGATACCTTGGCACCAAGCCCACCTATGGGATGGAACAGTTGGTTAACCTATGGGACAGATGTTCGTGAAGATGAAATAAAAGCCATAGCTGATTACATGGCTGCCAACCTGAAACAATATGGTTGGGAATATGTTGTGATTGATCTCGGCTGGTACAGTAAAGAAATTGCTCAGGGCATGGAATACTATAAAGCCAGGCCCCATCAGATTATTGATGAATACGGACGTTTGATCCCGGATACAATAAAATTTCCTTCGGCTGCCAGTGGAAAAGGATTAAAACCTGTTGCCGACTATATTCATAACAAAGGATTAAAAATCGGTATTCATGTCATGCGTGGTATTCCTTATTCTGCTGCGGAAAAGCATACTCCTGTTTTACACACCAACTTTTTTGCTGATGATATCACTCTGTACGATGAAGGTTGTGCATGGTACGATGGTATGCGCAAGGTTGATATGAATCATCCTGCCGGACAAGCTTACTATAATTCAATAGTTGAACTGTATGCATCATGGGGAATAGATTTTATTAAAGCTGATGACATGCAAGTATGGCCATATCATACAAAAGAAGTGGAAGGTATGCATAACGCTATTGAAACTATAGGTCGTCCGATGATTCTCAGTCTTTCTCCCGGCGGCCCCCCGCCTCAGGATAGAAACCATCCCATCAGATTTTCAAATATGTATCGGCTCACTGGCGATTTATGGGATACATGGGAAGCCGTTTATGAACATTTTGAAGTATGTAAACAATATGAATTTTATCAGAAACCAAATCATTGGGGCGATTGCGACCTAATGCCCGTAGGTAAAATTAATCTGCGGGGTGAAAACGGAAAAGGTGAACGGATCAGCCGATTATCATACAATGAGCAAAAAACTCTGGTCACACTTTGGAGTATCTTTCGCTCCCCTTTATTTCTGAGTAATAATATCGTTCAAACGGATAGCCTTTTGCTTTCTTTATTAACAAATAAGGAGGTAATTGAAGTGGATCAGCATAGTACAAATAACAGGCAACTTTTTTCCAAAGATAGCACGGTAGCTTGGATAGCTGATGGAATGAATGAAAATTCTGCTGCAAAATATATTGCACTTTTCAATACGGGTATAAAAACAAGAGATGTATCTGTTGATTTTGAACAATTGAAGATATCGGGCGAAATTATAGTCCGAGATTTATGGGTAAAAAAAGACATTGGCAAATTAAAAGAAATAAAAGCGAGCATTGGCTCACATGGGGCAGTTTTATATAAATTATTGATTTTAAATTAACAAAATATATACACATGAAAAATATAATAATTTCTGTCATCATTAGCGTATTGTTTTTTCTTTCCTGTCAAAGAATTAAAACAAGTGAAATCAGCAATTATGAGAAATTTGTTTCAGATACAACAGATACATTAGTACGATTTGAAATAGTCGGTGGCAATGAAGGTCCTGTGATAACCAAGGGCAGTTCTTATACTGAAGAAGTGAAACATGGATTCGAAGGAGGCCGCGTGGTAAAAATCAACAATAAATATCACATGATCACCTCTGAAATGTTTTCCGATCCACAGGATATTAAAATGCGGCTGGGATACTGGACAAGCTCTGACGCAATTAAATGGAAACGGGAATCAACACTTTATGAATCCAGTGCTGTTCAACTTGGTAAAGATTCCCGCGCTTCACTCTGGGGTCCAATGCCTATATGGGATGAAGAAAGAAACATTTGGAACCTATTTTATGTTTCCTATTATAGTGATCCAACAAATAAAAACGGTTGGCGCATTGATTATGAAGGACAGATATGGCAGGCTATATCACAGACTCCTGGCATTAATGGTATCGGTGGACCTTATAGAGATGTGGGAATAATTCTTCAGAGAGGAAAAGAATCTGATTTATGGGAGGGTTTACAAGGAACAGATTCATTTTTTGGCTATAAAGTTGGGAACAAATGGATTGGAATATACGGAAGCGCAAATACCGAAAAGCCAACCGGTACTGACCAATGGCGCGTAGGGCTTCTTGAATCTGCATCCATTAATGGCCCATGGAAACGATTATCATCACTTAATCCAATAGACTTCGGTAATAATTTTAATGAAAATCCAATTGTCACTCAATTGGACAATGGTCTTTACATTGTTATGATGGATTGCGGATGGATGGGTTTCGGATATGCATGGTCCGTTGACGGATTGCATTGGTCAAGATTAATACGTATTGACCTAACCCAAAAATTTCATAAATGGTGGCAAGCTATGCGTACACCTCTCTGCCTGATAAAAGAAAACGACGGATTATACACCACTGTCTTTACATGTAGGATTGAAGAAAATTTCGGAGCTGTTGGGATGGTGAAATTTAAACTACATTTTAAAAGAAAATAATGATTTTAAATTGTATCAATGTAGAAATAATTTAAACAATGAAATCACGATTCATATTACTGTTTTTTTTCTATTTCGGAGTTCTCCATGCACAAAAAATTATAAGTATCAGCGATGCTGACTGGCGGTTATGGGCCGATGTGGATGCCGGTTGGAAAAACGATAAGCTTTATTTGCCCGGTGAGTTTTCAATAGATAAACTTCCTGTTAATGCACCAACCAAAGGATGGGATTATCTGAATTCTTCAAATGGGATCAATATTTCATTACCGGCTACCGTTGAACAGTTTTTCTGGGGAGAACTCAGCAATAATAAATATTCTGAAGAGTACTGCTTTGAAAAAGTTGACAATCAGGTTAAAAATGGTAACTATAAAGGTGTTTCCTGGTGGTGGAAGAATATTGATATTCCTCAAAATTTCAGCGGTCAAAAAGTTTTGCTGAAAATCCGCGGGGCAAGATTGCGCGCAGAAGTTTACCTGAACAAAAAACTTGTGGGATACAACATCTTAAGTGAAGTATCGTTTGACTGCGATATCAGTAATGCTATTCTTCCCGGCAAACCAAATCTTCTTGCCATCCGGATCACTAATCCCGGTGGCGAACTGGACTGGATCGACAAGGAATATTTTAACTGGGGCGAATACAGTTTTCAACGAAGCCATGGGTTCGGAGGTCTTGACCGCGGCATCACTATTGAATCTCATGATGCTGTTTTCATTCATGATTCCTGGGTACTAAATCATCCGGAACTGAATACCGTTTCTGGCTATACAGAATTGATAAATACTTTGTCAAAAGCAGTAAAAGGAATGATCAGTTATGAAATTTATGATGATAAAAATAACCTGGTGAAATCTTTTGGTGAAACTCCTTTTTCTGTTATTGCCAATGATACAATTATTCTCAATCAGTCTCTTGTTGTTGAAAACGCAAAATCATGGTCGGTTGATCAGCCGTATCTTTATAAATTAAAGACCGTCTTCAGGGTTGGTAATACGACAAAGCCTGTATATTCCGACTCGCGCGAGCGTATTTTCGGGTTCCGCTGGTTCGATGCCGAAGGGATCGGAACAGATGCGATTCTGACATTTAACCACAAACGAATACGCGTGCTTTCAGCAATATCCTGGGGCTTCTGGGGATTGAATGGGATTTTCCCGACGCCGGAACTCGCAAAAAAAGAAGTAACATCAGCAAAAGAACTCGGACTAAATTGTCTCCAGTTTCATCGGAACCTGGGAAAAACTGAAGTGCTTGACTGGCAAGACAAGTTAGGATTAATGCGTTATATGGAACCCGGGGGAGGTTTTTCAGCTCTTGACGATCTGGAATATCAAATAGACCCGAAGGAAAAAGTTAATTCAGAAAGCTATATAGATACAAGCGGGATAAATGGCGATCCGAAAACATTTGCTCAAAAATACGAAGAAGAAAAAATTATCCGTATGATAAGAGACCAACGCAGTCATCCTTCATTAGTGATGTATGTAACCCAGAATGAAATGATAATAAACCTTCATAATCCCCGATTATGGCATCTTTATCATCGTATGCAGGCAGAGGATCCGAGTCGTATCATTGTTCTTCATTCAGGCATTGAATCAAATAACCAGGTTATGGCAAAGCCTTATAAAAATCAATTATTGTATGACAAAGGTGATGGTTACAGTGGATGGATGGACAGGCATACCGTCGGCGGTCCCGGCGTCTGGAAAGATGAATTATACATTGATCCGGATCACTTCACGCATAAAGCCTTAAGCAAAACCGAAATTATGATGTGGGGAGAGATGCTCGGATGTGCTGTTCCTGACAATCATGAAAAGATGCTGGATTATATCAAAGATCATGGTGGGAAAAGTTATGACCTGAAAGACCATCAGGAAATCCAGGAGTCTTACAATTCCTTTTTGGATAAATGGGGATTCCGACCTGCTTTTAAAAGCCCTTCCGATCTTTTCATTGATATAAGCGAAAAATCATACGACTTCTGGGGACGTGTTATTGAAACCGCAAAATTAAGCGAAGAAAATGATTATTTTGTCATTAGCGGATGGGAATCTACGGCTATTGAAAATCATTCAGGACTTTTGGATAATCAACGTAACCTGAGATCTGATCCATCGTTGCTGAATAAAAGAGTTCAGTCGTTCAGACCTGTGGTTAAATTGCATTCCATTGTTGTTGCAACAGGTAAAGAAGCATCAATGGATCTTTTCCTTATCAATGAGACACTTCAGCCGAAAGGAAAAAATATGACGCTTATCATGTTTTCCCCGGATGGAATACAAACAAAGATTGGAACATATACTATTCCTTCTTTTGAAAAAAATCATTTTGTTTACCCGGTTGCAAAAAATATTGTTACCCCAATCCTTTCTAAAGAAGGGCAATACAAGCTTTCCTTGTTTATAGATAACGCCCCAATGGCTGAAGCTGAAGAAGAGATTTTGGTGCTGAATCCCATACCGGATAAAACCCTTCTTCCAAAAAAAGTAGCATATATAGGAAATGATACCGCTCTTGCTGAAGAATTGAAAAAAGAATTCGGTATTGATGTATATGCCTTTGATCCTAAGGAAAAATTTGACCTTATTGTTGCTGCTAATTCATTTAATATTGCAAGTGTTGTAAAAATTTCCAATGAAATAAAAAACACGGATGATGAAACACTTTATCAATCTGAAATTTATGGTGAGAGTGAAACGATGGAATTTGAAATTAATAATGTTCCTAAAGGCAAAACGAAAGTCACAATGAAATTCTGCGAAGCATATTATAATAATGCCGGGGATCGTGTTTTTGACGTTGCCATCAACGGGCAAACTGTATTAAAGGATTTCGATATGTTTTCCGAAGCTGGTAAATACACTGCTATTGATAAAGAATTCACAGTAGATAATACTTCCGGTAAAATTATAATTACATTTCCAAAAATTAATCTTGATGTATCGGCAAAGATTTGTGGCTTTAAAGCCGAAAGCGGTGGAAAAGTGTTTGCATACAGATGTGGAGTTGACGATTATACCGACAAAAGCGGATTGGTCTGGAAAGCTTATTTATCAAAGCTTCTTCCTTCCAGTAAAGTAAAATATAAAAATGGGTATGTAGAATCAGAAACAAGGATGAATGCAAATATTATTAATGATGTAGTAAAATCCGGCACACCACTATTGATGCTGGCACTTAATGAAAAATGTCTGGCCGAATATGGAAGAATCCTTGGTGATGCAGGAGTGATTAAATATGATACCATTGTAGGAAATGCGCTTGCCCCCTGGATGGGTTCATGGGTATTCGTGCGTGATCATCCTGTATACAACGGCCTACCGGTGAATACATCAATGAAAAGCTATTATCAGGTAGGAGCACTTGATGCTAATGGAATGGTCATAGATGGTAAAAATATTGAAATTTTTGCAGCATATGGACGCGATCATAACCGGAATATAGGCGCAGCAAGTTTTACCGTTCAAACTGGCAAAGGAAAAATCCTGTTTCATTCCCTGTATGGAATTTCACCTGCTTTGTCGAATAAGGAAAAAGCGATGCAGCCTGTTATTGCAGAAAGACTATTATATAATTCGCTTGTCTATTTGTATTCATCAAGTCATTAAAATATCATTATATTTGCTGCATGCAAAAAGTAATTTTCGGTTTTTATTAAATTTTTAAAATGAGAAAAGTTATTACATTATTTTTAGTGGCTATTACTATTTATAGTTTTGGCCAATCAGAATCGGAGCAGGACATTCAGAAATACTGCAGCATTACCCGTGAACATATTTACAAAGATTATAAAGGAATGTATCGCGAAGCCAAAGGAAATCTAAAGTATCCTTTTATTTCGCCTGGAAGTGATGCCTATTCGACTCAGCTCTGGGATTGGGATTCGTGGTTGAGCAATATTGCTCTTCGCCAGATTCTTCTTGAAACCGGAAATGACAAGGACAAAAAAGAAGCAATGAAATATGAGCAGGGTTGCATTCTGAATTTTCTTAGTTCTTGCACTTGGGATGGTTATATGCCCATTGTAATTTCAACCGAAGGGAAATGGGAACGTCCATCAGATATTTATAATCAAAATATGCACAAGCCTGTATTGGCACAGCATGCAGCCTTTCTTACCAAGCTTAACAATGGAGATGCTGAATGGCTCCGCGAAAAATTTTATGATTTTCAGCGGTTCATAAATAATTATAGAAATTATTTTAAGAACAAGCCAACGGGTTTGTTCTACTGGCAAACAGACTATGCCATCGGCGGCGATAACGATCCCTGTACTTTCTTTCGTCCCCCGAAAAGCAGTGGTGCCATTTATCTCAATTGTCTTATGTATAAAGAATTTTTAGCAATGGCTTATTTAGCAAAACAACTAAATCAGGAATCGCTGGCTACTGAGTATTTGCAGGATGCTGAAACCCTGAAAGCAGCTATACAAAAAAATTGCTGGGACGAACGCGATGGATTTTATTACAGTGTTGATTTGAACCTGTTGCCAATAACAAATAAACCGATGGAAGGCGGAGATTTTATTCTTCATTGCAACGCCCCTCGCGACTGGGATTGCCTGATTCAACGCATTGAAGTGTGGTCGGGGTTTATGCCATTGTGGGCAGGAATAGCAGATAAAGACCAAGCCAAACGCGTGGTAGAAGAACATTATAAAATTAAGAAAACATTCAATGCCGATTACGGAATACGTACGTTGTCAAAGATGGAAAAAATGTACAGTGTAAAAGCAACCGGAAATCCATCGTGCTGGCTGGGGCCTGTATGGGGAGTATCAAATTACATGGTTTGGCACGGATTGGTAAAATACGGATATATAGAAGAAGCAAGAGAACTGGCTCAAAAGACTATTTTGCTTTTTGGGAAAGACTTTGAAAAAAACGGTGCCTTGCACGAATACTACGAACCAGAATCTGGCGTACCGCTGTTAAACAAAGGATTTCAAAACTGGAATTATCTTGTATTAAATATGATAGCCTGGTACGAAGGAAAAGAATTTATTGAAGAGTTTTAGTCAGGCACACGGGCTAATGTAATCAGATTTCAAAATCACGTATGCTTTCTATTGTATGATCTTTAAACTTAAGTCTTGCTTTCAGTTTATATTTCCCTTTTTCAACCGGAAGTTTAATTTTAAAATTAACACCTGTCTTGCCTACCGGTTCGATGCTGCAATATTTTTTGTCAACCATTGATTCTTTATTACTTTCAAGAATCAGTTCAATTGTTCCTGTCCATTTTTCATAGGTATCGTTAATGGCATATAAGTTACATGTTATTTCTTCACCAGCCTTGAAGTGGTCTTCCCAGCGATCAATCATGATTCCTACTGGAGAAAGAGCATCGGTCATCCGCTTCACCAGCATCGATTCGAAAACCACATTTTGAACATCAATCATGTCATCCGGTGCAGTTGCGGTAACAGAACCTCCCAGTCGGCTTGTTTCAAGCATATTGAAAAACATAACGCCGGCTAGTTTGCGATTACTGCGCCAATATTCTGTTTCTGCTGCAAGTTCATAAGCTCTGAAATATCTTCGTTGTTGAGCAGAAGAATTTTTTCCTACCATTACATCGTAAATTAATTTTGAAGTAAAAGGAGGAATTGCATTCTGTCTGAAGAGCCATGTCCAGCTATATTCATTAACCAGAATCGGATGTTTATCGTAATACTTTATAGGAACTCCTACTTTTCCAGAATACCAATCGGGTATCTGAGGTTTATTCATCCACTCCCATAAAGGACCTTTCTCCGGACGAGTGAATCTACTATTAACATAGGGAGTATAAACAACATAAAAATAAGGATGCGCTTCGTATATATCCTGTGTTGCTGAAGGCTCAGTCCATCCACCAGTCCCATGAGCGATTTGAAAGATCAAGATGACGAACAGCATTCAGTGCAATTGTTCCTCCTTTCCATTTTGTTTCGTTCATCGCATCCCAGATTATCACGCAGGGGTGGTTCCAGCGCTCCCGCATCCAGTCGGTAAATTGAGCAATGAGTGTTGAGGCATGAAAACGTTTTTGTTCAATCGTGTCTTCCATTAATCCGCCCCAGATAGCATATTCGTCCTGCACCATGATGCCTTCCTCGTCCAATATGTTGTACCACATTTCAGGTGCAAATCCGATATGTAAACGTGTGATATTGCAATTCATTGCCTTTGCCTGACAAATGAGTTTACGCACCCATTTTTCATCCCAGGGTAATGAGCCATGAATGGAATCTTCAAGAAAACGATGCAATGCAAAATTGGTTCCATGTAAATAATAAGTTTTGCCATTCAATACAGGTAAGAGAGTTGTTGTATCAAAAGTGAAGGTGCGCATACCAAAATGCGTGGTATAACTATCAGTTGATGTTCTTAACTCAATTCTGTACAGGAATGGTCTTTCAGGAGTCCATAATTTGCAACCAGGAATTGCAATAGAAAAATCTATAGTATCAATATTATATGCCTGTAATTTTTTTATATGCGATTTGCCTTCACAAATGATTTTATTAGTATGGTATTCCCTAATGGTGTATCTCAGTTCCTGCTTTTCAAAAGCAGCAGCTAATGTTTTGATTTCAGCCACTACTCTTAAAATACTGTCTTTTACATTAGGAACTAACTGAACATTATTGATAAAAGGTGGGTTTAATGCTAATATTTCCACGTCATCATACAATCCCGGGACATAGCGAACGGATTCCCAATCTTTGCCATAAGACTTGTACCAATCAACATCAGCATTTTTCTTCCTATTTTATCAACCAAACCAATGGCTATAAAAGTGGAAAAGAAAAACACCAATTGAACAAGGACTGCGTTCATAAGACCGGCTTTAAGCTGAATACCCGCCATGATAAATATCTTTTGCATATAAGGGGTTACATTGTTAACTCCGCAAAACTGCTGCAGAAATGCCGCTCCAAAACCTATAAGCATAATGGGTAAATAAATGCCTCCGAAAAGTACTTTTAACGGGACACGCGAACGGGATTCATTGCCTTTTATCGAATCTTTAATGTTATTAATTTCTTGTCGGGATCGTTCTTCGTCCCCCCTGTTTATTTTAAGAAAAACTTTATCTGCTTCTTCCTCTTTACCCTGTTGAAGAATAAACCAACGGGGACTCTCCGGGATAAAAAATAAAAGCAATAAGAAAATTCCGGAGGGTACAATAGCCGATAAAAACATGAAACGCCAATTGGCGCTGTTCAAATCATTGTTGCCGAAATAAAAATTACATAAACTTGCAATTAGTATACCTAAAATTATGGTAAGCTGATTGAATGACACCATCCTTCCACGAAGTTTTGCTGGCGTTACTTCTGCAATATACATTGGCGATAAAACAGACGCAGCACCAACACAAATACCTTGTGCAAATCTCCATATTGCAACAATCAATGCCCCTGATGCAAAAGAAACTCCTAATGCAGTAATTATAAAAAGTACAGCACACCCGATCATTATCTTTTTTCGTCCATATTTTTCGGAAACAGGAGCTGAACACAATGCTCCTGTCATGGCTCCTAATTCAAATAAAGCCACAACCAATCCCAAGCTAAACCCTGAAAGTCCAAACTGATATTCAATATACGGAATAACTCCGGTAATTATACCAAGGTCGAATCCAAACATCAAACCACCCAATGCGGCAACCATACAAATAAAATATATATAAGGTAAATTGTAGATTCCTGCAGGATTTCGATTCTTACTATTCATTTTTGTAATTTTAAATTATGTTTTGTCAATTTCTTCTCTGGCAATCCGGCACCAATCAAAAGCATTACGGGGATTATTGCCTAATGTGTTATTGTCTTTCATGATCAATACCTCCGATTTGAACATGGTGCAAAATATAAGTGGTCTGAATGGATCCAGATCATTATGTCTGGTCCACAACTTCTTTTTTTCTGCAATCTTTCCCGTGATGTCATATTGTTAAAACTCTAAGTTAAAGCGTATTCTTTCTTGCGTAATGAGAATGTAATTCTTTGTCAAATATAGAAGTAATTTTGTAATTATTGGATTACCCTCAAATTCAAAACTATTGATTTTTGACAGGTTGGGTGTAAAAGTATTTGAATCGGATAACTATCAGAATGACTGGAATGGCATTGACAGCAAAGGGAATGTTTTTGGAAATGATATCTATTGGTATGTCCTGTCCATACCGGGTATTTCGTCTGATTTGAAAGGTGATGTGTAAATGAAAAGATAAAATTATATCTTTGACAATCTAAAAGGATTAATCTGAATTAGCATTAATAAATTTTAAAAATAGGAGGAAATATTATGCCAATCGTATCAATTACAATTTTGCCTCAATCATTGGAGAAGAAGGCAGAAATATCAAAGGCAATAACCAATGATATCCATCGTATAGCTGGAATTCCGAAAGAAGTCATTTCGATTGCTTTTTTTGAATTACCAGCAGAGAGTTTTGCAACAAATGGAGAGATGCTTTCTGAAAAATTTAAAAGTGGTCATTCACAATGAACACGGGTTATTACAATCAAAGAATTGATAAGTTCAAACTACGACTCAAGCAGAATAAGAACAAATCAGTCATTATTTCAATCGGTCGTTTAATAGTTTTTTTTGCTATTATATTGTTTATTTTTTTCTATGTTTGAAATAATTATGAGAATGTATGAAAGCAACTTATCTTTTAATTGCCATACTTTTGGGAAATATCACTTTGCTGACTGCCCAGCCTCAATATTTTTCCAATTATTCGTTTGAAGGTTTGAGGCAAATAAACATAGCTCCTCCGGGCTGGGACACCACTTGCAATCCTTATTCAACACCAGACACACAACCAGGTTGTTGGGGCGATACTTTATCTCCTTTTATCGGATCTTCATATCTGGGGCTTTGTATGCGAGGCGTTCCTTTTCTAACCGCGCCCCTTAAAAACGAAGATGCGGAAACAAAATTATTAATACCCTTATATCCCAATACCCCTTATCAATTAACCATATATCTGGCTCACTTCGATGTTACCGACTCCGGGAATTACGAGTTTGGTTCCGATTCCATTGTATATGAACATGATAATCAACTACCGCGTTTACGTGTTTCCGGGGGAAAAAGCAGTTGTGTCTTTGATCAGGTATTCGCAATTTCAGAACCTGTAGCAAATACAACCTGGGAAAAATATACATTTTATTTTGTCCCTTCGGATACCTGTTATTATCTTCATCTTGAAGACTGGTCGGATACTTTAAAAGATGCTTATCTGTTGCTTGATGATATTAATATTTGTACTCCTTCAAGTATCGGAGGTAATCTAAATGTGTGCCGGGGTCAACAAAATGTCAGCTATTATTTAATATCCTGCTTTTCAATACCAAGTTTACAATGGCACTATAGCGGTCTTGGATCTATTATCAATGGAAATTCCGACACTGTGACTCTGGATTTTGACAACAATGCAACAAGTGGCAATTTAATGGTTTATTTTAATTTTAATGGTGTAAACGGAACAGATTCTTTAACTCTTCCCATTAATGTGATACCATTGCCTTCCGTCGCTGACAGCATAACGGGTGAAAATTGGGTATGTTTTGCTCAAAACGGTATAGATTATTATGTAAATCCGGTAAATAATTCTTTAAGTTATATTTGGGACTACACCGGAAGAGGGGCCAGCATTTCAGGAACTTCGGACAGTATTGAAATGAGTTTTACAGGCCATGCTACGGATGGATATCTGACTGTTATGGGAGTAAACTCATGCGGGACCGGAAATCCCTCACCTCCATTTTCAATTGCCCTGAAATGTTGCGTTCCGTCTTTCTCTATTGCAGGGAACAATGCAGCATGCCAGGGACAAAAGAATGTTCAATTCAGTTTACAACCAGCTTATTGTACATCAGGCTATTTATGGGGTTACAGCGGTTCCGGGGCAACCATCACGGGAAGTTCAGACACGATAACTGTTGATTTTATGAACAATGCGACAAATGGAATTCTGTCGGTTTATTTTTATAACAACCGGATCAGCGGGAACGATACCGCTTCCGTGGCTATGTCCCTTTCCCCCCTTCCCTCTGATGCCGATACTATATCCGGCAACAATATTGTATGTTATGATCAGAAAGAATTAAAATATCACACAAATCCTGTTGTGAATGCTACAAGTTATTTATGGAACTACAATGGGAACGGGGCCATCATTTCAGGAACTTCGGATAGTATTGAAATAAACTTTGCAAGGAATTCCACCAATGGAGAATTAACGGTTCGGGGAACTAATTTATGCGGAACAGGAAATACCTCCCCACCATTTTCAATTTCCATGAAAGCATGCAATCCAGACTTACCTGAAAATTTCTATATACCCAATGCCTTTACACCCAATGGAGATGGCGTTAATGATTTATTTGTAATTATTGGATTACCTTCAAATTCAAAACTATTGATTTTTGACAGGTTGGGTGTAAAAGTATTTGAATCTGATAACTATCAAAATGACTGGAATGGCATTGACAGCAAAGGGAATGTTTTGGGAAATGATACCTATTGGTATGTTCTGTCCATACCGGGTATTTCGTCTGATTTCAAAGGTTATGTGTATATGAAAAGATAAAATTATATCGTATCCGTCCAAGTGAAAAAATCGGAGGCATAATAATTGCTTCATATTAATCTTTTTACCGTATCATTTTTTCTTTAATAAATTTGGATATTTAATTTAAAAGTGTAAAATTTGAAAGGATATACAGGTAATCAAAAATTATAATGATCAACCTAAACACCCGTGTTTTTTTTTAAGGTTGAAAACGACTTTTGAAATCGTCGAATAACATGGATCTGCATTTATTATAAAAACTAAATATCAAATAGAATGAGAAAATTATTTCTAATCATGATCATGTGCAGCATTGTATTCAGTTGTTCAAGATCAAAAATACCGGTAGATTCCGGTGTATTGAGTATTTCCGGTGGCTGGAAATTTAATACCGGTGATAACCTGGAATGGGCCAAACCATCATTCATTGATTCAACATGGAAAAAAATCAATACCGGAGTTCCATGGGAAAGCCAGGGATATCCTGACCTGGATGGCTATGCCTGGTACCGAGTAAAATTCTTTTTACCTTCTTCTCTTTTAAAAAATGCGATTTGCAGGGATAGTGTTCTATTGATGATGGGTAAAATTGATGATTATGACCAGACTTACCTGAACGGGAACCTGATCGGTGAGAACGGTCAAACCCTGAAAGAGGAGGATAAAAATAATCCGGATTTTACTAAGACAGAAACAAAATATGATGTTGAACGTAATTATATACTGGCTGTCAGTAATAAAGCCTTGCTCTGGGATAAAGACAATTACCTGGCTGTCCGTGTTTTTGATTCACATGGGGAAGGTGGTATCAAAACACGCGTTCCTTCGATCGGAAGTATAGAATCTGTTGTTTGGAAAAATAATTGTAATCTCCAGTTCAGAAATGATTCATTTTGCGGAAATATCTGCCTGATAAATATTCATGAGAAGGATGAGATCAATGGCATATTGCATGTTTCAATTATCAACCGGGAATCGGAAGAATCTGTTCATGATGAAGAAATTACGATCGGGTTAAAATATAAGGAACCCCTGAATCATCAGGTTGTTTTCAAAGCAGACAAAAGCATACCCTATAGGGCGGAATGTTCATTTACCGACCAGAAAACAGGTGCAATAGCCCGATCCGGATTGGAGTTTCCATACCTGCTTACTCCACCGGCATCGGGGCAACCGGCAATTCATTCTCCTGCAGCTTATGGAGCCCGGCCGGGAAATCCATTCCTGTATTCATTTCCTGTAACCGGTAAAAGACCATTGAAGCTTTCAATCAATGGACTACCCCCCGGACTCAGTTTTGACGAAAAAACAGGAATTATCAGCGGAACGACACCGGCAGCTGGAAAATATTCCCTTCTCCTGAAAGTCGAAAATGATCTGGGAAAAACTGAAAAAAGATTTACCATTTTGTCCGGGAATACTATTTCCCTCACTCCTTACATGGGTTGGAACAGCTGGTATGTGCTTGAAACCAGGGTTCGTGATGTGGATATGCGCACTGCTGCGGATGCCATGATTTCATCAGGACTCAAAGATCACGGATATGATTATGTGGATATAGATGATTGCTGGATGATAAAAACGGATACAAAAACAAGCGACCGGAGCGGAATCCCCAGGGATAAAAGCGGGAAGATCTTACCCAATAAGTATTTCCCCGGTATGCAGGCTCTCACTGATTATATGCACCAGAGAGGTCTGAAAGCAGGAATATATACATCCCCGGGAACATTAACATGCGGTGGATTTGAGGGTGCCTATAAGCACGAAGCTTCGGATGTTAAAACATTTGCTGACTGGGGTTTTGACCTGCTGAAATACGATTGGTGTTCTTACTCGCTGATTGCCCCAAATCCAAGCCTGGGTGAGCTGAAGAAACCTTATAAATTGATGGGAGATCTGGTAAAAAAACAAAAACGGGATATGATCTTCAATCTCTGTCAATATGGAATGGGCAATGTCTGGGAGTGGGGCGAAGAAACAGGTGGTAACTCCTGGCGTACAACTGGCGATCTGGGCTTATCTTTCGGGGATATCCCAAAAGCTTTATTCGATTTTGGCTTCGGTCAGAATGGTCATGAGAAATATGCTCATCCCGGAGCATGGAACGATCCTGATTACCTGCTGTTGGGATACCTGTCGGACTGGCATGGAGGAACAGCATATACACCTCTTTCACCCAACGAACAATACCTGCATTTTTCACTCTGGTGCCTGTTATCATCCCCCTTAATTTTCTCAGGTGATATGACCAGGCTGGATGAATTTACCCTGAATATCCTGACCAATGATGAAGTAATAGCAGTAGACCAGGATTCATTGGGAAACCAGGCTTATCGTGTGAAAATGGAAAATAATACTCAAATCTGGGTTAAAGAACTGGCTGATGGAAGCAAAGCCGTGGGCATGTTCAATCTGAATGATTCTCCCTCCATGATCACGTTAAACTGGAATGATATAAAATTGACTGGAAAACATTCATTGCGTGATCTCTGGAGACAAAAAGACCTTGGCATATTTGAGAATAGTTACACTACCAGGGTGCTGAATCACGGAGTGGTTCTTTTACGCATCAATCCATAAAATCAAAAATTAAAAATATATGACAAATAAGGCGATCAGATTAATTTTATCAGTGTGTTTATTAATAGCGTCAATGAATACTTTTTCCCAATACTTTTCCTGGGATGGAAAAACCCTTTTGCTGGACAATGGAATCATCAAAAGAAAAATCGTTTTTAATAAGGATTCATCAAAATGGGTGACCCGGCAGCTTTTGCTAAAAGATCGCGATGATGATTATATCTCCGGTGAATGTTCTGATTTTTCTCTTTTGGTCAATGATGTGATTACTGACGGGTATTCTGGATGGTCCGTTATTTCCTGCGAACCGGTTCAGGATGGACTGCAGGGAAAAGGCGCTGGTATTACCCTCAGAAACAACACTCTTGAATTGACTGTTAATTATATTCTTTATCCTGATATGCCTGTGATCCGGAAAAATATTTCAATAAAAAACAGCAGTTCCCTGGATTTGAAAATTGAAGCGCTCGATATTGAAAAACTCAATCTGAACCTGAATTATGTTGAAAGCTGGCTTTACAACAATTATGGTCGGATGAAACATCTAAACACGTACGTGGGCGACTGGGATGATGCCCTTATGGTCATTCATCATACAAGAAGCAGATCAGGAATTGTTTTGGGCAATGAGGTTCCGGGTGTGATTAAACGTACTGCTTATCAGACAGGCAACCAGAATATAGAAATCGGAACAACTCATCCGGGGCAAGATTATCCCTTTCGCAAATGGCTAAAGCCGGGGGAAGTATGGAAGAGCCCTGGGGTTTTTATCGCGTTGTATGATAAAACAGATAATGGAACGGATATATTGAATGGTGTCATAAATGATTTTACCCGGAAGTTCCTGGGGTTCCGTTTTAATTCCATTACAAAAAAACCTGTTTTTATTTATAATACATGGTATCCCTTTCGCACTTTTGTTTCGGATACCCTTATTCGCAGCGTAGCCAAAGCTGCTTCTGAATGTGGAGTACAGGAATTTGTAATTGATGACGGCTGGCAGGTTAATGATAATGGCATGACTTCAGATAAAGGATGGGGAGGTAATTACGGAGACTGGCTGGTTGATAAAAATAAATTTCCGCTGGGATTAAAATCCACTTTCGATTATATCCGGTCTTTGGGCATGAAACCGGGCTTATGGATAAGCATTGGTTCTGCAACAAGCGATTCAAAGGTTTTTAAGGATCATCCCGAATGGTTTGTGATCAACTATAAAGGGAAATCCGGGAACCTGCATTTTATGGCCGATAGTTCCGATTTTCATACCAGTTGCCTGGGTACTGAATGGGTACCTTACATAAAGAATAAAATCTTAGATATGGTTAAAGATTGTGGTCTGGCTTATGTCAAACTTGACCTGTCTGTTCTTACCAGCGCCTATGTAAATGATGTGCGGATGTCCGGCTGTTATGCAAAGGACCATCCCTATCACAGGGATCATGAGGAATCATTCATAGCAATTTATGAGAACGTGTTGAAACTTTTTGATGATCTGCACAAAGAAGCTCCGGATCTGTTTATTGACTGTACTTTTGAAACTGAAGGCAGGCTGCAGTTGCAGGATTATGCCTTTGCTCAGCATGCCGAAGGTAACTGGTTAACCAACATTGAGGAAGAATCACCGGTCGGCTCACTCAGGGTTCGTCAGATGGCCTGGTGGCGTTCACCCGCGATGCCCGCCGGCTCGCTGGTCATCGGAAATCTGCCCTTCGAAAGCAAAAATATTATTCTTGATGTAAAATCATTGATAGGTACTCTTCCCATTATCCTTGGCGATCCGCGGAAATTACCTGCTCGTAAACGATTCGAAATAAAACAATGGTCGGATTGGATGCTGAGGATGCAGGATAAATATAATTATATGTCCTACCGCCAGGATTTACCAGGATTTGGTGAACCCCAGGATGGTGCCTGGGATGGCTGGCAGAGGATAAATACGGATTCAAAAATGGGTGGTATCATCGGTGTCTTCAGGCAGGGAGGAATGGATACCCGGAGAACCGTTTTTGTAAAAGGCCTGGATCCTTTAAAAATATATACCGTACGACTTGCTCCCCTGGATAAAGAGATTGTAAAATTATCCGGAAAAGCATTGATGGAAAAAGGATTTGAAGTACCCTTAACTGAAATGTACGATGGTGATATTTATGAAATTGAAGGCAAATAAATAATATAAAGCCCCTATTGTTATTTCTGGTCTTTTCGTATTTATTTAACTTTATCTTAACTTTATCTTAAAGATTCCTTAAAATCATCTTAAAATTATCTATTTACATTTGCCTCATAAAATAATTTTTTAACTTAAAAATATTAAAATATGAGTACATTTAATTTAGTAGTTTTACAGGGTTATGTAGGTCAAAAGCCTAAAATAAAAAAAGGTGACAATTATAAGCTTGCCATTTTCCCCATCGCCACTCACCATTTTTTTAAGAAAGGTGGAGATAAAATTGAAGAAACAAATTGGCATACTATCGTTGCCAGTGGAAATAATGCTAATTTTATTGAGTCTTATATTGATACCGGCGACCTCGTTTTAATTGAAGGGAAGCTTGTCAATAATGGTTTTACCAATCCCGAAGGGAAAAAAGTAACAATTAATCAGGTTCGGGTCAACAAAATTCAGATTTCTGCTAAATCCGGTAAAGAAAAGACACCGGTCATCAATGAAAATGTTAAAAATGAAATAACTCTTACTGAAAACAGTAATGAATTATTAGTCGTAGAAGAAAGCGAACAACTTAATTGAAAATCATAATGTTTTTAGACATCTTAAAAACAGTTTTTTCTTCTATAATATCTTAGCCAATTTATTCAGAAGCCCTCATCCGAGGGCTTCTTTCTATATTCAGGAGAAAGTGAATAATTGTTAGTCAACCATCGTCCTTTTTTCTGGAATCGTATTTATTTCAATTCTTTTGGTATTTATATTTTAAATTGTATATTTGTTTGGGATGGAAATCAGATATTGTATCTTGTTTATACATTATCAATGGGTTAGATATGAGGATTGTCCAAATCAAATGGGTTGAGTGATCATCTGATGAATAAAATCATAAGTATAGTCTTCATGTGGCAATTTAAAATTAAATATGATACGAATGAACCTGAGTAGAAAAGAAGAATTTACTTTCCCCGGCTTAAGCAAATTTCTGGTATTGATGTTTGTCATCTATTTTAATGAACAATCATTCTCTCAGACTTTTATAGCCCCTGATACGGCTTGTATTAATCAAACTATAATGATCACCGGGTATGATACAACCGATTACTATCACGATTGGTATTACGAAGCAACTACTATAAATAACAGTGCACCAAAAGATACGACAATTATGAGCTT
>Ga0182030_10007651_pt1 | contig 22492 bp, 25 predicted proteins | sample 812S3MmetaG_FD_121299 | JGI IMG/M metagenome (GOLD analysis project Ga0182030, IMG submission 121299) | Permafrost microbial communities from Stordalen Mire, Sweden - 812S3M metaG (Illumina Assembly) | ecosystem: Environmental > Terrestrial > Soil > Wetlands > Permafrost | place: Sweden... | reverse complement strand
GCGATTTGTGGTCCCGCGGGAATCCGTCAGTGTGCAAATTCGGGGGGACGCATTCATTGAACAATCGGGAGTCGATCCCGACAACCAACGCGCGCTTTTGGAAAGTGCGGGGCAATCGTATGGGAGGGCCTGTAGCATATTGAACAATGAGCTTATCCGTTTTCCGCGCGCATACCAAGCGCGCGTTCGTGCCGAGTTCCAGCGGGTGCCGATCTGCCCCTGCCCGGATCTCACGGAGAAACGGAGAGCGGTTTTTCGTCTACTCGGTCAGTTTGAAATGGCCCTGGGGTACCATCCGATGCACCTTGGGGTCATCGACAACCTGATGACGGGGATCGATGAAGCACTCGGGATATTGCTTGCGGCGCATAGTTCATGCTCCTGTATGGGGTATGACGCCCGGCGGAAGCGACAACCGGAGCGCCTGGAAGAGATGACCCTGACATTGGTCGCCTGACCACGGAAGAACGAGTAACGGGCCATTCGCATAGCGATGGCCTGTTTTTTATGAAATATTCCGGAAGTCTGATAAAATAGAGGGATGATCAACTATGTGAGCGCCGCGGACCCCCGGACAATCGCGGGAACCGCCTTGCTCCGGCTTGATTTCAATACCAAGGACGATTGGCGAATGCGCGCGGTTTTGCCGACGATCAAGCTTTTGTTAAAAACCTCCGGACGGATCGTGATCGTAAGCCATCGGGGCCGGCCTGACGGATTTGATAAAAAATTTAGCCTTAAGGCCGACGCCACAAAACTTTCCAAGTTATTAGACGGTCGGAAGGTGGTATTTGTTGATAATTTTCGCTTTGCAGAAATAAAAGAGCGGGTAGCCGCCGCTCCGCGCGGTTCGATATTCCTGCTCGACAATCTGCGATTCCTTCCCGGGGAGGAAAAGAACGATCTGACGCTTGGTAAGCAACTCGCATCGCTTGCGGATTTTTACGTGAACGACGCGTTTGCCGTTTCGCACCGTGCGAACGCATCGGTCGTGGCAGTTACGAAATTTCTGCCGAGCTATGCCGGGATCGAGATGCAGAACGAGATCGCGTCTCTCTCGAAGGCGATCCGTGCCCCGCGCCATCCGGTCGTGCTCATACTCGGCGGCGCCAAGGCATCGGACAAGCTCGGCGTTATCGCGTATTTCAAAAACAAGGCGGACTGGTTCCTTCTCGGCGGAGGGAGCGCGAACACCATCCTGCGCTTAAAAGGGGTTGATATCAAAAAGTCCGTCAGCGACAACGACCCCAAAGAGATCCCGGCGTTAAAAAAAATAGCGGGATATAAGAATGTCGTCCTGCCGACGGATTTCGTGTGGGGTGGTGATGCGATGCTCGATATCGGGCCAAAAACGGTGAGTGCGTATGGAAAAAAGATCGCCATGGCCCGAACCATCATTTGGAGCGGCCCGCTTGGCCTTATCGAAAAAAAGCGATACGCGAAAGCGAGCATCGCCATCGCACGGGCGATCGGCAGGAATCGCAAAGCGTTCTCCGTTTCCGGCGGCGGGGAGACGGTGATGTTCCTTAAGCAGTACAAGCTCGACAAAAAGTTCAGTTTTATTTCGACGGGCGGCGGCGCGATGGTGGACTTCCTTGCGGGAAAGAAATTGCCGGGAATCGAAGCATTAACATAGTATGAAAAAAAAGATCACCAGAAAGGCGGCGCATGCCCCGACGATGCCAAAACAAAAAATAGTCGTCATTTATCACGGCAAATGCCCTGACGGGTTTGGCAGTGCGTGGGCGGCGTGGAAGAAGTTCGGCACACGGGCGGCATATTTGCCGGCGCGCGATCGCAGCGCACCGCCGATACCGCTCAAGAATAAGATCGTGTATATCATCGATTACACGTACGACGAGCCTATTATAAAAAAGCTCATCAAAGACAATATTCGCGTGACGGCGATCGATCATCATGTGAGCCAGGAAAGCGCCACCAAGCTTACCGATCATTATCGTTACGACGTAAAACATTCCGGCGCGACGCTCGCGTGGAAATATTTCCATCCGCTCAAAAAGGTTCCGATGTTGTTGCGGTACGTGGAAGACCGCGATCTCTGGAGGTGGACCGTGCCGCACTCCCGCGAAATGCTGATGCTCATCGATCTCGCGCCGCAGGAATTCAAAGCTTGGAGCCGCCTCGCAAAGGACGTTGATGATCCGCAGGTCCATGCCACTTACCTCAAAAAAGGCGCATTGTTGGATTTTCAGTATCGTTCGCTTTACGAAAAGCTTCTGCCGAACGCCGAACCCGTTTCGTTCGCCGGGCATAAGATCTATGCGCTCAACTGCCCGTATTATTTTGCCGACGATCTTGGCCACGAGCTTGCAAAAATAACGAAGACATTCGGGCTTCTTTGGAACGAATCGGGCGGGAGGATCCGTTGCTCGCTTCGCTCGTATGGAACGGTGGACGTTTCAAAGATCGCAAAAAAATACGGGGGTGGAGGACACCGCCTGGCGTCGGGCTTCTCGTTCCCGGTGGGGAAGAAGACGCCGTGGAAGCTTTTGCCGGCCGCGTTCCGTAAGGAGCGCATTTCGTAGCAAGGTTTTTTTATCGTTATCATGTCCGCAAAAAAGAAAAAATATTACGCATACTTCGTTCCGGCATTCGGTGCGAAGGCGGGTGGGGTAAAGCAGGGCGTCACGGATAACTGGGCGGCGTGCGAAAAAATGGTGTCCGGCAAGACCGGCGCCCGGTTCAAGGCGTTCGATGACCGGAGTGCGGCCGAGGCGTGGCTGACGCACGGGGCGATGTATGAAGCCAAGCCGGCCGTGGCGCGGCCAAAGCTCGAGCCCGGCGTGTACTTCGACGCCGGCACCGGCCGCGGCGACGGCGTGGAGGTGAGCGTCACCGATGTGCACGGCAAAAATCTTCTCCATAAAGCGCTCGGGGAAAAGGAGCTGAACAAGTTCGGCAAGCATCTGTTGGGCAACGCCGATGCCACCAACAACTATGGCGAACTGCTCGCGCTCAGCTATGCGCTCGAGATCGCGCGCGCGACACGGGCGAAAAAGATATTCGGCGACAGCAAGCTTGTGATCGAATTCTGGTCGCGGTGGCGGATCAAGCGCAAAGATCTGCCGGAAGAGACGGTCGCGCTCGCGGACGACGTGTCGCGCGCGCGGGAAGCATTCGAAGCGGACGGCGGAACGGTGGAGCGCATTTCCGGCGATTTCAATCCGGCGGACCTGGGATTCCATCGGTGATCGGCGGGGGTGCCAAAAATATGTGATAAAAAAGGCGGCGCATCAAATTTCGATGCGCCGCTCGTGCGGGAGGGGAACGGATCAGTCTGCGTTCAGGATGATGCGCTGGAGCGCATCGGTAATCCTTTTCACGATCCGTGGATACGGTTTGCCGCCGGCTTCTATCTCGCACAATTGTCCGTGTGTGACATCGGCTTGCTTTGCCAGTTCAATTCTCGAGATGTGACAAACGTTGGTCCTCAGTCTTTTGACCTCTTCTCCCAGCTTGGGTTGAGTGATCGGGAGTTTGAAAGCCTGAGACGGACGGGGCGTGAAATTTTTACCCTCAAATGCGAGAGTGGTCGCTGTGGCCAATTCTTGTTCCTCCTGAAAAAAAAGTATGATGCCGTGGTGCAGACTTTATCATAAAGCGCTCACGGGGTTTGTCAATAAAAAAGCCGGTGCTCGAAAGCGCCGGCCGAGGGAAACGGGATGAACTATTGACGGGGAATGAATCGTGGCACGATGCCGATGTTGAAGAGCTCTTCCATGGTGCTTGGGATGACATCGAAATGCTCTTCGGCTTCGTCGGTCAGTCTTAGGTCGCAGGAGATGACCACAGCAACCCGCTGCATGATCCCAACGGTGATGGAGTTGTGCTCCCTTCCTCCGATAAGCGCGGAAATTATCGGAGCCGATATCCGAGTGCGCCTGCAAAGTTCTTTCGCAGTGTCGCACCCTATTCTTTTTCCATACTGCAGGACGGCGCTTCCGATGAATATTCTTTCTTTATGCCGTTCGTGGTGGGGAATTGGCTTTCGGCCTGCTCCGACGATTTCGAAAATAGTATCCGACATGGTGTTTCTCCCTGGGTGGACGAACTGAGTTCAATGGTAGACCATCCGATGGAGTTGTCAATAAAAAAAGGCCGGCACTGGGTAAGTGACGGCTATGGTTGATGTGGCGTGGGTGATTCGGGGATGCGCTCGAACCACATATCGACTTCAAGATGAAAGAGCATGCCGAGCGGTACTTCCGGATTGTCACCATGATCGCGCGGCTCCATAACGAACGTGCGTCTGATCCCTGCCGCCAGGATGCGCATGGTGCGCAAGGTGGCATTCGGCCCAGGCGGATGGCCCCTTTCTATCCGAATAAGGGTCCGTAGCGTGACGGCGTGTTTGATCTCTTTTATGAGATCATTCCGGTTTGAAAATCCGGCCTTAATACGTGCTTCAGTGAGCTCCTTTCCAAGATTCTTTCGATCCGTGACCAGCTTTGATTCCCGTGCGGTATCCGAAAAAAACTCCCTTCGTCCGTTTTGGTGGACTCTGCTCATTGTGGTTCTCCTAAGAAATAAGATCGTACCACTACCGGAATACATGATACGATTATTTATGCATATTGTCAATGTGTCGGACGTATGGTATGATGCACGGGCTGGTAATTCAGACGGTCGCTGTGACGGTTCGCCGTCGCAGAGGAAAGTCCGGACACTCTCCGATCTCGGCGCGCAAGTGTCGGGGTGTCGCGAAAGCGGCATCGGATAAAATGGTAGCGGCTAACAGCCGCCGTTCGTAAGAATAGAGGTGCGAGCAGTGACGTCCATGTTGGAAACGGCATGGAGGACCCCATCCCGAGCTAGAAGGTCCAATTCCGCCATAGGGAGAAAAAAGCGGAAGTGAAACGGCAAAATCCTTACCGGGTGCAAGGCCGTGCTCTCGGATCGTCGCAAGATGATCCGAGAGAGTGCCGCAGCGGTTCCGTGGTGTGCGCAAGCACCCGCGGCGCCCGAGCCCGCGAGCGATCAAGGGCACAGATAAATGACCGTCCATCGGCGAAGCCCTTACGGGCGCCGCCGGTCGACAGAATCCGGCTTATGGATTGCCAGCAACCAGAGACCCGTCAGCAATGGCGGGTTTTTGATTGCTGGGTTGATTATTTCCGATATTATACTAATCTTTATCCAGGGAGGTGCACTGTGCATTGGTATGGAATCGTTACCATTTCGTTCGTTGGTATTATCGCCCTAACAGTATTGTGCGTAGTTGGGGTGGTGATGTGGCTTATCCACGTAAAACCCTATTGCCCGGCGTGTGGTAATCGCAAAAACACCTATCGCATCGGGGTTATGATGGCGGATTCGTTTCGGTTGGTCGCAGGTTCCGGTATGGCTTTCCATTGTGGGCGGCCTTTTAATAATTATTTCCATGTGGGCGGTCATACGGGTCCTCAAGGAAAATTCTTTTGCATCCGCTACGGTTGAAGTTGTTAAAGATCAAAAAGTGATCTCCACCGGGCCGTATGCCTTTGTGCGGAACCCGATGTATACCTGCGCGATACTTTATACGATCGGCTTGTCCTTGGCGCTTGGTTCCTATTGGGGACTCGTGCCCGCTTTTCTCGTGGCGGTTGGTTTCGCATGGCGGTTGTTTGATGAAGAGAAGTTTCTTGCGGATAGTCTCGCCGGCTATAAAGATTATTGCGCCAAGGTGCGGTGGCACCTGATACCGGGAATCTTTTGATCGATATGGTGATAGTAAGTTGGCTTCCGCTGGTGTTCTGGCTTGCCCTCTGGAGTTATTGGCTTTTTTCGGCTTTTCGCGCAAAGAAAAGCGTACACGGTAAGTCTTGGTGGCTACGGGCTTTTTGGGTTCGTTTGGTGGTTCTCCTCCTGATCATTTTTATAATCAAAAGCGGCCATGGAGATATCTTCGGACATCTGGTCTCCGCTTCGACTGCGCTAACGGACGGCAATGTTTTATTAAGAATTCTTGGTGTTATCTTTTGCGCTATGGGTATAACATTTGCAATCTGGGCGCGGGTATGTCTGGGCAGGAATTGGGGCGCGCCAATGACGTTACGCGAGAAGCCGGAGCTTATCACCTCGGGGCCTTACCGGTTCGTGCGGCATCCCATCTATAGCGGGTTCCTCCTCGCCATGTTCGGGACCGGATTAACGGATGGAGCAATATGGTTCATCGTTCTTATAGTAATGGGAATATATTTCATCTACAGCGCCAGAATAGAAGAGAAGATGATGCTCAAGGAATTTCCCGATCAATATCCGGCATACGTGAAAAGGACAAAGATGCGGATTAGATCGATATTTCTCTGAACGATGACCTTTGGCACCCTAAAATTAACTCCGCCGTCAGTCGAACTATTTAAGCGGCTTGGATACTTAAAAGAGGAGCAAGCGCGGATTGACGAATAGAGCGATTGGCGATAGATTAATGCCGTAGAGAGAGGGAGGGCGTATGCGTCCACCGAGGGCTGAGTTGCATTTATGGACGGTGACAAGCTGGTTTTCGCGGAGCGAGCCGCATGGCCATGAATTCTCGATTTGGGTCTCGCCGTTGTTCCTTGAAACTGCAGCGCGAATACAATACGACGAAGAAACGTGCCAGGCATCGGCGAGAGAGACGATTCGGCAAGCCGAAGGACGTGTTTCGCGGGGGTGCAACTATTTGTCTTTCGGCCGTTGGGGCCTTGAGACAATAGACCTCTTCAATAACGGAAAGTGCTTCTATCTTGAAGCGTTATCGGCAAATGCCTTTTTGCACGGCGGAGTATGGTCGTCTCACAACATTGATCATGCGCACGAGCAATCCATCCTTATGGCGATTTGGCTTTCCTGGGCGCACTTTGTCGAGACCGAAGTTGAAACAGTAAGCAGGCGGTAAGGCATCGTTCGGCACACAGGCAGTTTCGCACACGCGAGGCTGTCTTTTTTATATCCCAAAGTGCGCGCTTTTGATTGTGCTAAAATAGTCCAATGGAACTTCTCAAAACTATCCGCGATAGTGATGTGGGTAGCGATATTCCCGATGGCATTCCTAAGCAAGAACGAGGGGCCAGCAGGGCAATAGTTTTTGATGCCGCCGGAAACGTCGCTTTACTGCATGCCACCAAGAAGCACTATCACAAACTGCCCGGGGGCGGCATTGAGCAGGGTGAAAATATCGAAACTGCTCTTCGGCGAGAAGTGATGGAAGAGATCGGCTGTTCGGTCAAAAATCTTTGTGAGCTGGGAAGCGTTGAGGAGTATCGGAATAAATGGGAATTACATCAGATGTCGTATTGCTTTCTTGCCGACCTGGATGGAGAAAAGGGCGTGCCACACCTTGAAGAAAACGAGATAGCCGATGGATTTGAAACGATGTGGATGAGCATCGACGACGCAATCAAAGCATTGGAGAGCGATGCGCCCGTTGAGGATTACGAGGGGAAGTTCATACAGGTGCGCGACCTCACACTGCTCAAGGAGGCTTTAATAAAGAAGTAGGTTGACTTACTGAATCGTATTCTGTAAAATATTTTACGTTCCAAAGGGGTGCGTAATGAAGCATGTTCTTTTACTCGACGATTATTCATCCGTCAGTGTCGGCATCGATGCACTTTCGGAACCCATCACGGTGGTGACCGAAAAAGAGCTTGGCAACCCCGATGTGTACCGATACACTCCCGCGCTCCTCGATCGTTTGAGGGCGTGCCAAGGGAACGAGTTCGATCTTGTCATCCTCGGGAACAACCAGGGCATCGGAATCCTTAAGGCTCATTCGTTGTGCGACGATCTGCGCGTGAAGACGATCGTCGTTTCGAACATGGGCCTTGATCCCGATATCGATGAAGCCTACGACAAGCTGGGTTTCACGAAGCGCATGACCCGATCGGAATTGTTTTGGAAGCTTTCCGAGGAGCTCGGTTTGTAGAGAGGTGCGGGCGTGCCATCATTATGGTGCGCCTTTTTTATATTTTCGCGCTGTGGATTAAACGTGTACAGCCGGTGAATTCCATTTGGTAGGGAGTGGTCGCTATAATGGAATGCACTATGTCATTTTTTCGGAAAGCAATCGTTATTATTTGTCTCACAAATCTTTTTTTTGTATTCGGAATATTTTTATTCAGGATCAATAATGTGAGCGCGGGAAGTCTTCTTAATATTTCCGATTCGATTTCCACCTCACAGCTCGGCGCCGGCGCGAATCATACGATATACTTCACCTCCAACAGCGTGATTGTCGCGGGACAGAGCATCAAGGTGACGTTCGATCCGACGACGAACGCATTCGACGGAATTCAAAATGTCGCGACGAGCGATATTCAGCTCACCGGTGCGACGCTCGTCTCGTCGTGCCCCGGCAGTGGAAACAACGTGACCCTCTCCACGAGTACGGCGGCCGGGAATGAGAGCGTGATCTTTACGGTGTGCGGCAGTAACACCGTGGCGTCGGGAACGAAGACCATCGTGATCGGAAACAATAAGATCATCAATCCATCGATCGCGCAGTCGTACGTCATCCGTCTTGGCGGAACGATGCCGGACGGCGGCGATACGCGGGTCGCGATCATCCCCGGGGTCGCCGTCACGGCCGCCGTCAGTACCAACTTTTCGTTCTCCATCTCCGGCGTCGCGACGGGCACGTTGATCAACGGTGTGACGACGACGGGAACCACCGCGTCCACCTCCATGCCGTTCGGATTGCTTTCGCCCGGGATTCCCGAGATCCTCGGACAGCAATTGCAGGTCGTAACGAACGCTACGAACGGGTTCGCGGTGACGGTTCACGAGGACCAGGATCTTACGAGCAGTGGCGGTTCGTCCATTCATGTTTTTTCGAACGGCAATGCAACCTCCACACCGTCGCCGTGGACCGCGCCGAGCGGCATTACCGGTCAGCTGAACACCTATGGCCATATCGGCGTTACGAGCAATGATTCGAGCGGTACGGTATTTTTCGGCACGAGCACGCCGCTCTTCGGCGGAAGCTTCAATCCGACCGGTACGCTCGCTGTCTTTTCATGGTCCGGTTCTGCGGACGGCGCGACGCAAAATATCGGCCTGGCGATGGTCGCGTATAAGATACAGATATCCGCCCTGCAGGCGGCAGGGAACGATTATTCCAACAATTTGATCTACGTGGCGACGCCGGTGTTCTAGATTTTGAGCGAGACGAGCGGATGCCCCGTCATGCCATCCGGTATCGGGAGCTCCATGATCGAGAGAATGGTCGGCGTGATGTCGGCGAGCGTGCCGGGCGTGGATGATGCAAGCCGGAAGCGCGGGGCGCCATCCGTATCGTCCGCAATGAAGATGCAGGGGACGAGGCTGAGGGTGTGGGCGGTGTGACGCTCATGGGTCACGGGATCGATGTTGATCTCGGCATTGCCGTGGTCGGCCGTGACGATGACGGCGCCGTGATGCACGAGTGCGGCGTGGACGACGCGCGCAAGTTCGCGGTCCACGGTTTCCACGGCCGTAATGATCGCGGGACGGTTGGCGGTGTGCCCCACCATGTCGGCGTTCGCAAAATTGATGACGAGCAGGTCGTCGCCGGCGGCGATCCGCTCGATCGCCTTATCCGCGATTTCCTTCGCGCGCATCTCCGGAGCGAGGTCGTGGGTCGGGATGTCTTTTCGGCTTTCAATGACAAAAAATCGCTCATTGGGGTATGGCGTTTCATTGCCGCCGTCAAAAAAGTACGTGACGTGCGCATATTTTTCCGTTTCGGCGATATGCGATTGCGAAAGTCCGGCGGCGGAAACCTCTTTGGCGAGCGATGTCGAAAGGCGGGTCTGCGGGAAGGCGACGAGTGTCTTCAGGTTCGGGTCATATTCGGTGAGCGTTGCGACGCAAAGATCGAGCGCGGCCTCGCGCTCCAGGATCTTTTGGGTAAGCTGACGCGCCCGGTCGGGGCGATAATTGAAATAGAACACTCCGTCGTGCTTGGCGACGGGCCAACTCTTACCGTCCTTATCTAAGAACACCATCGGGACGATGTGTTCGTCGATGGCACCCGTGGCATAAAGTTCGGAGAGCGCTTCCGACGGAAGTTGGTCATGATGCTTCACCGGCGCTTCGCCGTCGAACATTGCGGCTTCGGTCTTTGCGATGCGATCCCAATTTTTATCGCGGTCCATCGCGTAGAAACGCCCGTGAACGGTTGCAATGAATCCGATGCCGAGTTCGTTCAGAAGTTCTTCGAGGTCTTTTAAATGTTTTGCCGCGCTTTGTGGTGGAAGGTCTCGTCCGTCCGTGATCGCGTGGATCGCGATCCGTTGCACGGCCGCCTTTGCCGCGGCGCGAAGAAAATGGTGCAGATGGTCCTGGTGGCTGTGCACGCCGCCCGTGCCGATAAGTCCCACGACGTGGAGCGTGGAATTATTTTGCGTTACATGATCAAAGAGCCGGACGAACGAAGCGTTCGTGGAGAATTCGCCGTGCTCGGCGGCTTTGTTGATCTTTACCAGGTCTACGTCGATCGTGCGCCCCGCGCCCATCGTCATGTGGCCGATCTCGCTGTTGCCGATCTGGCCCTTCGGCAGGCCGACATATTCCTGGCTGGCGTTAAGGATGGTGTTCGGATATCGCGCCATGAGCGAATCGAAGAATGGCGTCTTCGCCTCCGCGATCGCGTTATCGGTCTTTTCCTCGCGATGACCCCAGCCGTCGAGGATGATCAGGCATACCGGCTTCGGACGCTCCATGCGATTATCGGGCGAAAGAGTTTTTTCCGGGATAGATCGCTTTTGCGCCGAGCTGTTCTTCGATGCGGAGGAGTTCGTTGTACTTCGCGAGGCGATCGGTGCGCGAGAGCGAACCGGTCTTGATCTGTCCTGCGCCGAGGCCGACGGCGATGTGCACGATCGTCGTATCTTCCGTTTCGCCCGAGCGATGCGAGATGATGCTGTGCCATCCTGCGGCGCGCGCCATCGCGACCGCGGCGATGGTCTCCGTGAGCGTGCCGATCTGGTTCGGCTTGATGAGGATCGCGTTGCCCGCCTTCTCCGCGATGCCGCGCGAGAGGAACGCAGTGTTCGTCACGAGCAGATCGTCGCCGATGAGCTGTCGTGGGATGTCCTGCGTCATGGCGGTCCATCCGGCCCAGTCGTCCTCGCCGAGACCGTCCTCTATGGAGATGATCGGATATTTTTCCGCGAGTGTTTTGAGCCAAGCGATCATTTCGGCAGAGGTAAGCGAGCGGTTCTCGGTGGCGAGGCGATAGGCGCCGGTGGTTGCATCACGCAGTTCGGACGCGGCCACGTCGAGCGCGAGCATGATGTCCGTGCCGAGCGTGTATCCGGCGGCGCTTACCGCGCTCGCGATGAGGTCCATCGCTTCGGCGTTGCCGCCTTTGACCGCGGGGGCATACCCGCCTTCATCGCCGACGGTCGTGCCGTACCCTTTTCCGGCTAGCACTTTCTTGAGTGCGTGGAACACGTTTGCGCCCATCTGAAGTGCCTCGGAGAACGATCGCGCACCGACAGGTACGATCATGAATTCCTGGATGTCCGTCGAGCCGGCGGCGTGCTGTCCGCCGTTTATGATGTTCATCAACGGAACCGGGAGCGTTGTCGCATCACTGGCGCCACCCGACAAATTGTTGATGTGAACAAAGAGGGGAATGTTCTTTGAAAGCGCGGATGCCTTCGCCGTGGCGAGCGACGCCGCAAGGATCGCGTTCGCGCCCAGGCGGGATTTGTTTGGTGTGCCATCGAGCGCGATCATCTTGTGATCGATCGCCGTTTGATCGTCGGCGTCCATGCCTGCAAGTGCCGTTGCGATCTCGCCGGTCACGTTCGCGACCGCTTTCAGCACGCTTTTCCCGCCGTAATTCTTCGGGTCGCCGTCGCGAAGCTCGATCGCTTCATGGCTGCCGGTGGAGGCGCCGGACGGCACCGCCGCGCGCCCCATGACGCCGTTTTCCAAGATTGCATCGGCTTCGACCGTCGGATTGCCCCGCGAATCAAGGATTTGTCTCGCACGAATTGAATTTATTTTCATGGTGAAATTATAAAATTTTTTTCCGGGAAAATCCAACGGCGATGACGGTAGGGTATCCGATAAATAAAAGGGCAGGAACGAAAGTTCCTGCCACTGCTTGTGATGTGCTACACCGATGGCTTAAGGACGAGGGCCAATGATCTGAGGGAATCCTCGATTTCTCGCAGATATCGCTTGCTACCATTTTCCAAAAGTTCCATGGCGCTGTGCTGGCAAAGATCGCCGATGGTCTTTACGTCCGGGGGGACGCACTTCGTCGCTTCCATAGATAGTTCAAGATCTTCGATGGACCGGATGAGGTGCGGGCTTGTTCCTTGTTCATTCCACACCAACCGTTCAACCTCCTGCCGGATGAGACGTAATCGTTCTTTTATCTTGTCCACCTCGATCGATGTCGCGGCGACGGATTGAAGAAGGAGAATGGTATTCTTCTCGCTCCTTTTGCCCATAGGTTCTTCCTCCAAGCAATTTATAATATATCCGAGGGCACTTTGTCAAATATTGTCGCGATGCGCGCGTGTTATTGGCAGAGCGTCACGCCTTCGCCGATCTTTCCTTTTATGTAATTTTCGGCGTCGTAGATGCCTCCGATCTGATCGATCAGTCCGTCCTTGAGCGCCATCGCGCCCTCCATGGACGATCCGTCCGCGATCGCGGTCACGCTCGCCACGGTAAGGTCACGGTTCGCCGCGACCTGTGCAATGAAGCTTTGATCGGTGATGTTGAGGTCGCGCAGGATAAGCGTCCGCTCCGCATCCGTCAGTGGAGCGTCGGGATTTCCCATATCTTTATATTGTCCGGCGGTAAGCGATTCGAACGTGAGCCCGCTTTGATCGTTTTGTTTCGCGGCATCAAGGTACGATTCGGTCACCCCGATATCGGCGAGCGCGGAGTTGGCGGAAGCGATGATCCATTTTGCGCCGGAGGACGCCCAGTATGCAGCCGACGTTCCTTGGTCCGCTACGAGCGCCACGGTTGGTTTTTCGCTATGTTTCAGCGCGTCGGCGATGTCCTCGCCGGCGACAGGGTCTCCACCCGGAGAATCCACTTGAAGAAGGATCGCTTTGACGCCGGGGTCGGTGTTGGCCTGTTCGATCTCTTGGCGAATGTCCTCGGCAGCGGTCTGATCGGCGGTGCCGGACGCATCGCCGCCTTCGTTCGGATAATAGACAACGGCACCATAGAGCTGTAGATCGGCAACATTACAAGACGAAGCGGCCTGCTGACTGCCATATAACGAGAGTCCGATGCCGCCGCCGATCACGATCGCGATGGCGATAAGTCCGAGAACGATGATAACGAGGGTTTGTTGGGCCCTTTGGAGGTCATATTTCATGATGCTATAATGATACCATCGTTACTATCCAATGCTCCATCTCCTTATTTATGCCGCTTCGGGATATCTTGTGGTCGGTGCCGTCATTTACCTGTGGGGCCATCCGCGGCGGGAGCGTGCCGTCGCACCCATAAATGCCCAGGGGGCCGAGGGCAGGTCAAATCTGATCTATCGTCAGCTTGCCCATTCCGTGCAGGCGGTGAATTTTCTTGTTCATTCCGTTACCGCGAAGGAACATCGCCCCGCCGCAATCGCGGACCTGTACGAGGCGAGCGTGCGCCGGGCTTTCAACACAAAATTTCAATTCATCACGACGGGCACCCCTCACGCCCGTGCGTTCTATCCCAGGAACTTTGCCTGGTTCTATCCCGACCTTCTCGACCCGGCGACGCTTATTGATGACGAGGACATGCAGGCTCGCGTCGTTCTTATCGAACGGAGCCTGCACATGGTGCTTGATACGATGCGGATGCGGCCGTATACCACCACGATCATCCCGCTTGCCGGAAAGCATTTTGCGACGGTGAATTATATAACACCTCCGTCCGACTCTTTGCTCGGCGTTCTTGCCGGCATCGAACAGCTTGCGGATTCGCGCAATGCGGAAGCCCGGCGTCACGCGGCGGAAATTATCGAGCGTTACGGGGCCGATATCGAAACACAACTCGCACTTTTTGCGGAGCGGCTGAGGCCGGTCGTCATCAATAAGAGGACCTGTCTGTTACTCGACGCGAAAGGGAACATGTCGAGCGCGACCGACACCCGCAACGAGCGCATGCGATTCGTCGTGAGTGCCAATGTGTGGACCACATTCGCCAAGGCGGAAAAATTGGGATTCATGGGAGGGGAGGTCTTCGGCCGATTCGGGCTTGAAAAAGCGGCGTATAAAAAACAGATCCTTGAACTCTTTGGCCGCGACGGCTATGTCGTCAATTCTGTGGCTCCGGAAGTGAAGGCGAAACGGGCGGATAATATCACCTTGGATTTCGCCCATGTCTACAAAGGATTTTGGGATTTTTCGCATCCGGATGAAAGCGGTCTTTTTAAAAACACCGCCGACCTTATTTTTTCCGATCCCACGTTCCGCGATATTTCGAACAATTGCTACTTTGTCTCGAACAAGAATCCCCGTTATCATTTTCTCCACCGATATACGACGCCGGCATATCACGGCCGTACCGTATGGTCGTCGTTCAACGTGGAGTTTGCGGACCGGTTGATGGACCTTGCTACGATGACCGGCGACGGCAGTTATCGCGAGCGCGCCGAGCGTATCCTCATCCAGCTCAAGAACGCCACCGAGCGGCACGGCGGATATCCGGAGTTGATCGACGCCGATGGGGCGTTCTATCGGACGTGGATCTATAAGAGTGCCATCGCCGATTCATGGTTCCCGCGATTTGCGGGCGTTTGGAGCCGGGCGTTCGGTTATCAGGTGCGATCAACGAATGAACTATCAAGCCGTAGTGTTCCGGCGCGTATCCATGCCCGACGCTGATCTTAAACATGCGATAGACGTAATCCTTCGCGGCGGCACGGTGGTGTTTCCGACGGAGACGCAATATGCTCTCGGGGCGCTTGCCACGGACAAAGAGGCAATCGGGAAGATCTATGCTATCAAGCGCCGCCCCGGCGAAAAACTCTTGCCGGTGATCGTCGGCAGTATGGCGCAGGCGCAAAAGTATTTCTTTCTTACGCGCAACGAGCAGGTACTTGCAAAAAAGTTTTGGCCCGGACCGCTTTCGATGGTTTTACGCACGCGGTCAAAAAAAATCGCAGAGGCGATCGGGAGCGATCGCCTTGCGGTCCGTTATTCCGCCGATCGCATCGCCGCAGCGCTTGCGTTGCGTGCGGGAGCCCCGGTCGTTTCCACTTCGGCGAATACATCCGGCAAACTGCCGTGCTACACCGTCGCGGCGGTGAAGCGGCAATTGAGCACCGCCCCGGCGCCCCGGTGCGACCCCGATACGTTTCTGGATGGCGGCCCGCTCAAAAAATCGTTGCCCTCCACGATCATTGAAATAAAAAATGGGCACTTCGTGATATTGCGCGAAGGGAAAATACCGACACAAGCGATCGGAAAATATGTTCCGCCCACGCTTGGCCAAGTCGAATAAAAAAAGTTATAATGCATCGATGAGTATATTATCCATAGACAAAGAAAAAACAGCTCTGGTCGTCATCGATCTCCAGAAAGGCATCGTCGGGCGGCAGGTTGCGCCGTATCCGTCGGAGGTCGTGGTAAAAAATGCGGCGGCGATCGCGGATGCGTTCCGGAGCGTGGGTATGCCGGTCTTCCTCGTGCGCGTCACGCCGTCGCCGGATGGAAAGGATGCACTGCATCCGGTCATCGATTCGCCAATGCAGATGCCCGCGTTCGCGGCGGATTGGGCGGAGATCGTTCCCGAGATGGGTCCTAAACCCGGAGATTTCGTGATCACAAAACATCAGTGGGGCGCGTTCTACGGCACCGAACTCGACCTCGAGTTTCGCCGACGGGGGATCACGACGATGGTGCTTTGCGGCATCTCCACGAACATCGGCGTCGAGAGCACGGCGCGGTTCGCATACGAGTACGGGTATAACCAGATATTCGCGGAAGACGCGATGGCGGCGTTCACGACCGATGAGCACGCGTTCGTCGTTACCAAAACCTTCCCGCGGATGGGGCTTGTCAGAAAAACTCAAGAAATAATCACATGCGTACAAAAATAGTTGCCACGATCGGTCCGGTTTCGGATTCAGCGGAGATGATCCAACAGTTTGTCGATGCGGGGATGGGCATTGCCCGCGTCAATTTTTCCCACTGCACGGAAGAGAACTTCATAAAATACAAGAAGCGTCTCGCGGCGGCGGGCAGGAAAGCGGGGCGTAAGATCCCGATCATGCAGGACCTTCAAGGGCCGCGGATCCGCGTCGGCATTCTTCCTTCCGAAGGGCATCGGCTTATCGAGGGTGAGACCGTCACTTTTTCCACCAAAAAAGTTGAGACGGAAAAGGATAATTCACGGTTGATTTTTGTGGATAGTCCTAAATTGCATGCGGATATGCGTACCGGCGAATTGATCTACCTTGCGAACGGCGACATGGAGCTCGTCGTTACGCGGATCGTGGGCAATCGGATCACCGCGCGCGTCGCGCGGGGCGGGACGCTCTATTCGCGCAAAGGCGTGAACCTTCCGAACACGAAGCTTTCCAATTCCGGCCTTACCGCGAAGGATATCCGCGACGTCAAATTCGGCCTCGCGCAGGGGGTGACCGTCTTCGCCATCTCGTTCGTCCAGACCTCGGGCGATGTGGAAGCGCTCAGGAAGATCGTCGGGCCGAAAGCCACGATCGTGTCCAAGATCGAGACCGCGCTCGGCGTCAAGAATATAGACAGCATCATCCGCGTCTCCGACGCCATTATGATCGCGCGCGGCGACCTCGGCATCGAGATCCCGGCCGAACAGATCCCATTCATCCAAAAGAACCTTATCCGTCATGCCCGGTGGTACGGCAAGGGGAGCATCACCGCCACGCAGATGCTCACGTCCATGATCGATCATCAACGTCCTACCCGGGCCGAGGTGTCCGACATCGCGAACGCCGTGTGGGACGGCACCGACGCCGTGATGCTTTCCGACGAGACCGCGAGCGGTGCTTACCCGCTCGAATCGCTCACGACGATGGCGCGCGTCGTGGCGCAGGCCGAGTCCTCCGAGTTCGAACGTCCGAATCCGCTCGGGAAGTGGTAGGGAAATAATAGATAAAAAAGCGGCCTCGCGAATATGCGGGGCCGTTTGCGTTACAAACCGAAAAAGTACTGCCATCCATAGACCAGACCGTATGCGGTAAGCGCGCCACATACTTCTCCGAGACTCCCGACTGCGAGGGTTTTGAGGCCCTGTTTTGACATCGTGCGCAGGTTCAGGCTCAGTCCGACGCCTGCGAATGTAAGCCAAAACATCCATTGCGAGAAGAGGACCATCCCTTTTATCTGTGCATCGTTGAAAACGTGTGCACTCGCGAGTGCGGAGATGATGACCAAGCCCACGACGAATAGAGGAAATTGTTTCAAGAGGAAGATTAATTTGTTTCCTTTGATCTCTTTCGCCATTCCTTTTTTGGCGAAATAGATCGAGGAGCCGAGGGCGACAGGACCGATGCACGCATTGCGTACCGATTTTGTCGCCACTGCAACTTTGAGCGCGGCCTGCGAATATATCCCGCTTGTGGCGGCAACTTCCGCAGTGTTATCCACGCCGAGGCCTACCCACACGCCGAAGAATTTATCGCTCAGGTGAAGTACATGTCCGACAATCGGGAATACGGCGATGGACATAGCGCCGCTCAGGAGGATCGCTCCCATGGCGGTGGTCTGTTCCTCTTCGGACGCTTCGATCGCGGGCTTTGTGGCCGCGATGGCGGAGACGCCGCAAATGGACTGGCCGACGGCAAGAAGCCATTTCGACTTCAGGGAAAGACCAAACCATTTTCCGAGCAACGCGAATGTTATCGCGGAGGAGATGAGCACGAGCGGAACGAGCGCGATGCCCATCATTCCCTGTTTGACCAGGTTCGCTAGAAGAAATTTTGCGCCAACGAAGACGATGCCAAGCTTAAGGAACAGCATGTACTTGGCGATACCGGGCTTGAGGATCTCCTCGAAAAATTTCCTCTTGCCGAAAATCGCCACGAACAGCATGCCGATCGCGATATCAATGATGACCCCTTCGAGATTGGGCCAGTGGAGATTGTGCGCTTTGACGTACGCTCCGTAGGTCAGCTCGCCCCATCGTCCGATGAGACCGATGGCGACGAGGAGCAGGATTCCGGGAATGATCTTTTTCACTGTTCCTCCTTAAGAAAAGTGGGTTGGATGGTGGCTGAGGTGATGTGACGAGCTACTTACTTTCTATGCTTATGGGATGGCAATGTCAATGCGATACCGCGGTGGTGTATCATATTCCCATGCGCATCATCGCACATTTGGATATGGACGCGTTCTTTGCCTCGGTGGAGGAGCGGGACAGCCCGCGTCTCGCCGGACGGCCGATCGTTGTCGGTTCCGATCCGGAGGATGGCCGTGGGCGCGGCGTCGTTTCCACGGCCAACTACGCCGCGCGGGCGTACGGCATCCGCTCCGCCCTGCCGATCTCGACCGCGCGGCGGTATTCCGAAGCGGCACGGGCGAAGGGATTGCCGCCGGCGGTTTTTCTTGAGGTGAACATGCAAAAATATGCGACGGAGTCGCGGCGGATCATGGAGATCGTGCGGAAGCATGTGGCGGAGGATTGGGCGGATGCTGACGCCGCGCCCGGAGCTATCATAGAACAGGCCTCCGTGGATGAGGCGTATGTCGATCTTTCATTCGCAGGTTCATATGAGTGTGCGGAGGAAATCGCCCGCGCGATAAAATATGAAATAAAGGTTAAAGAACATTTGACGGCGTCGGTGGGTATCGGACCAAACAAGCTCATCGCGAAGATCGCGAGCGATTGGCAGAAGCCGGACGGACTTACGGTCGTGCGTGAGGAAGGTGCGGAAGCGTTTTTGGAACCGCTCGGTTTGCGCGTGATCCCCGGTGTCGGGCCAAAGAGCGAGGAACAGTTCGCCAAGCGGGGGATGCGCACCGTTCGTGACGCCAAGCGGCTGACGCGCGCGGAGTTGATCGATATGATGGGCAAGTGGGGTGCGGAGCTTTATGAAAAACTTCGCGGGCGGAGCGATGCGTTGCTTTCCGCGGACGGCGTGCAGAAATCCATCAGCGAGCAGACGACGTTCGACGACGATATTCCTGTGAATGGGAAATTGAAAAATCGAAAATTATTGGAGGCGACGCTTGCGGAACTTGCGCGTGACGTGCACGCGGCGCTGTGCGCGGAGATCGGTGCGGGTACGCCATTCAAAGCATTCCGGAGCGTGGGCATCACCGTGCGCTTCGCCGACTTTACCACAAAGACGCGGATCGTCACATTAAAAGAACCCGTACCCGCAGCGGGCGCGTTTGCCCTTAAGGCGATCCAGTTCCAGGCCCTGCGCCTTTTTATGCCATTCCTCGATCGCCGCGAAAATCCCGGGCACAAAGCGGTTCGGTTGTTGGGGGTCAAGGTGGAGAGATTCATATAGGGGAGCTTGAATCTTGTCTCGCGCACCACAAAGAAAAAGCCGCCTGAAATCATCAAAGCGGCTGCGTTCAATCTTGTGGCTAACCGACTTCGTCGCGATTCGTTCCCGTTTGATCCAACGGGGTGCGGTCGCGGAATTCGGCTTGGCAATCCAGGCACCGTTCCATCTGGACATAGTCACGGGAGAATTTTTCCGTTCGTTCGTGAGGGCACTTTCCGGTTTTGATGACCACCGCATCGATCCGGTAGCCGTCAGGATGGCTTCGCTTATGGATCTCGCAAGCCAGTTGCTTTTGATGCACATCCGCCGCGAGGAGACCGATCTTCTCAAAAGCCTCTTCGACGCCCGGCGTTCCGTTCTCGCCGATGACACGAAAATCGATCGCCCCGTCCAGAACATCAATGCGTAATCGTCCTTCAAAGAAGTGCATTGCTTTCTCCTTCTTCCACTAACCTAGCGTGAGGATGAGCGAATGTCAATGTGACTGCACGCCGCTATTTTTTCTTCACGCACTTTTCGTAAAGATCCTTCAGTTTCTTTTGAGGATCGTATTTTTGCTTGAGCGCGTCGTACGTCTTTTTATCGTAAATATTCCAGAATTCCTCCGGCGTGTAATAGGAGTCGGAGTACAAACCTTTCTTTCCATGGAGGGCAGAAACTTTTGCTTCGACGAGGCGATTGTAATAGCCGGGCTCTTTCACGGTCGGGACGGAATCCCAGAAGCCAAAATTCACGTAAAGTTTTTGTGGGTCGAACGAATAGAAGTCGAATTTTGCCGCGGGGTCGTATGCGCGGAACGGGCAGATCCATACGGGTCGGATATTGATATCGGCGAAGAAGAATTTTTGGTACGCTACGGCATTTTCGGCAGGGATATCCACGTCCTGGATCACCGGCTCGCGGCGAGCGGAGAACCCGCTTAGTTTGAGCAATGAAGGATGTCGCTGTGCGAACGCGCGGATTTTTCCATACGTTCTTGAGTTGAGATGTCGTCGGCCGAACAGACTTCGGATGACCGGATTCTGTACCCCGAACACTTTCGAGCACCAGAACCAATCCGTGTCCCATCGCCATAGGTAGTCCCGGATGGAAAGATAGTCGTCGGCTTTTTCCCGGATGGACTTATAGTAGATGTCCCTATAGGTGTAATCGCTGACCGCCGGCGCGGCGTCGGCGAATGTGCCGGTCGTGAGGTAGAGCTCGTTGGGGCCGAACATCACGCCGTCCACAAAATCCGGCACGTCGCTTGAGTTTGTGGCACCGCTCACGCCGTGCGCCTTGCCCGTCGCGCAGGCTTCCTCAAGCGCCTTAAAATACACCTCCGGATCGTCGTAGTGCGCGTGATGGATCTTGACGAACGGTTTGACGGGGATCAGTTTGACCTTAAGACGGAGTGCGTACCCGAACGTTCCGTACGAATTCGGAAAGCCGTAAAAAAGATCGCTGTTGTGATCCGGACCGCAGATGACGGTCTCGCCGCTTGCGAGGAGTATCTCCATCTCGAGCACGGTTTCGTGCACGAGGCCGTAGCGAAAGGATGTGGCTTCGATGCCCACTCCCGCAACCGCGCCGCCGATCGTGATGGTCTTGAGCTGGGGGATCACCGACGGCATCAAACCGTGCTTCAGTGTTTCATCCACAAAATCCTCATAGGTTGTCATCCCCTCCACGTCCGCCCAGCGTTCGTCGGCGTTTATTTGAATGACGTGATTAAAATCGCGTACGCTCAATCGTTCCTGCGGTGCGGCCTCGCGATCGCGGAAAAGATTGGAAGTCTCTTTTTGCAATCGAACATCGCCCGCGCGACGCATCTGCTCGGAAAGTCGACTTTTCCTTATTTCATATTCCGCCTCGGGCATAAATTTTTAACGATTATTTAACGAACGGACCGATAGCCGCCCAGCACGCCTCTCTTTGAAAGGACCACCTGCCAAAGCTCGATCTTACGCGCCCGGAACGATCCCGCGCAGGAGAGCAGATAATATGTCCACATGCGATAGAAGCGGCCGTCATATTCGCTTTTGATCTCATCCCATTGTTCCACGAAGTTTTTGTGCCACGCCATAAGCGTTTTGTCGTAGTCCGCGCCGAAGTTGTGCCAGTCTTCCATGACGAACAGTTCTTCCATGGAGCTTCCGATCTGTGAGATGGAAGGGAGGTGTCCGTTGGGGAATATATATTTATCGGTCCACGGGTCGGTGGCGGTCTCCGAGTGATTCGATCCGATGGTGTGAAGAAGGAAAAGTCCTTCGTCGCTCAGACATTTATGGACGATGGAAAGGAACGTACGATAGTTTTTGTAGCCGATATGCTCCATGAGCCCAATCGAGATGACGCGGTCGAACTTTCCTTCGGCTTCGCGGTAGTCCCTCAATTGGAATTCGAGGGGAAGGCCCTTACATGATTCACGAGCGAACTTGATCTGTTCGCGCGAGATGTTCACGCCGACGCCCGTGATCTTATAATGCTCGGCGGCATATTTGAGGAAGCTGCCGAAGCCGCATCCAAGGTCCAACACGCGCATGCCGGGTTTCAACCCGACCTTCTTGCAGATCAATTCGAACTTCGCATTCTGCGCGTCGTTCAGGTTCTTTGTGTCCTTCCAGTAGCCGCAGGTGTATGCCATGCTCTTGCCGAGCATGCGGGTGTAGAGGTCGTTGCCGATATCGTAATGCTTGTGTGCGACGGTCACCGCCCGCGACTTCGTTTGATAATTGACGAGCGTGGCGCGCAGATAGTGTACCGCCATCTTCCAGTTCATCGTGGCCCGATCGAGATCGTTTCGAAGTATGCGGAAGAAGAATTCGTCCAGCGCCGGGCAGTCCCACCATCCATCCATGTACGACTCGCCAAGGCCAAGGTGGGGCTGGCTTAATACGCGCGAATAAAAATCCTCGTTATAGACCTGGATATCCCAGGGGTGTTCGCCGTTGACCTCCACTCCCGCATTCTTGAGCAGGCCGGTAATGACCTCTTTTGCCTACTAGGTTTGCACCCTGATTGCACCGGTTAGCGTTTGAAGAATATCTGATGGGGAGTTTTGAATCCGAGACGTTTTCTCGGACG
>Ga0182030_10007650_pt1 | contig 22498 bp, 22 predicted proteins | sample 812S3MmetaG_FD_121299 | JGI IMG/M metagenome (GOLD analysis project Ga0182030, IMG submission 121299) | Permafrost microbial communities from Stordalen Mire, Sweden - 812S3M metaG (Illumina Assembly) | ecosystem: Environmental > Terrestrial > Soil > Wetlands > Permafrost | place: Sweden... | reverse complement strand
GTTTTCCTCGGGCCGATCCATTGTTCTCCGGTTGGCTTCTGTAGCGAATTATGCCGCAAATCATGACTCATTCCGCTAAAAAAGCTAAGAGGGCGCTTAGCAGAGTGTGAGCATCTTGAGTCACAGGATAGATTATAATAACAAGTGTGCAAAAATTTTGAGCATTGTTGGAAGGACCCCTCTGGTACACATTTCCCTTGGCATCTTAATCACGTGGGTATTGCAGCCTCAGGCTGCAACTATTTCTAATTATCGGCGGAACCCGAGCTCCGTATTACTTTTCAGTGGACGGGTTGATGCACCCAGTCGAGCGGGGTCGCATCTGTGGCCAGCGAATCACAGCTGTACCAGCCGGCTCGAACCACCAATTATGACTCATTGCTCGAAACCGGAAAAAGCAGCTTCGTTCGGTTGATTGGGTTCGTTGTTTCACAGCGAACCAATTAATCAACACTCCACAATTCCTACACAGCTCCACCAAATCATGTTCCAAATTGAACGCGAACAAATCAAATCGCTAAGATAACCGCCTTTGCCGAGGATGCGACAAGCTTTTATCTCGAACTCGGCCTTCATCCGTCCAAACCTCACCCACACCAACCACTCATCAGAACACTTTATCTACGATTACCCAAGTCCATCATGAAGCTGCGATCTCCGCGGATCTGTAAGCGTCGTGCTTCTCTGCGACTGCAGTCGGATTCACATCAAAGAATCCCAGGTACGTTGTAGCACGATAGCTTATCTCGCTGATGACTGCGAGGGTATTGACATTGAGTCTAGTACCGCTGAGACAAAGCTCCCGCCTAAAAGCAAAGTTACGCTCTGTATCGACACTTCAGAGCCTGGAAACCAACTGCAAGCCTCAAAACCTCTTCGAGCAGTTGCCAACAGACCCCAAGACCTCGCATCCCGTTGGAGACGTCCCACATACGCATCTACCAACATCGGGTCCTATCGAAGTGTCGCCGCCGGTACCTTCAAGAACAGAGTTTCAAGGTTGGTTTTTTTTGTTGTTTTGAACAAGCACCGTGCTAATACATGTATAATATGCTAGAATATCCCTATCTACCACAAACCAATAACTACCAGACTCGGAAACGGAGATCTGTCGATGCTGGTGCCGAAAGACCTTCAAAACGTGCCTGTCTGACGGAGAAAAACTTGGGAGCGTTCGAAAAAATGGGAGGACGACAAAGGAAATCTGCTGGGAAGTCTACTGGACAATCGTCTACAACCACAACCACCGACAAGGATTTCGGCACAAAACTACAACAAAACAACATCGTTTATACTACGTTTGACGCACGAGCTGCGGATGATGCCGCTGAAATCAGAGAATTGTTAGATCAACCACGGGCATCCGAGCCACCTGACCAATTAGCCTACAACAGGTATCTGGTACTCACCGAAGATTACGAGAACGAACTTTCTGTAGAGATTTCCGCCTACCCACTCCTTTCAAAACGGATGGCCGAGCGGGAAGTCTCAGGCTATTTCCAAAGACCCAATCATCCTTGGTCGGCAGTTGACAACCATCTTACTACGGGCCTTAGTGATGCGCAACCAGACATTGTTGAGTCTTACCGTAAGACTGATTACCCTCCAATCGTGGTCGAAGCACTTTCCGGAGACCTTGCGCCCTCCTCATATAATGAGGCAGGGCCTGCTTATGCTGTTGAATTCAAGAGTTCCAACGGCGACATGAAGGAAGCAAAATTGCAATGCGCTTATGACGGAGCGCTTATGACGGAGGGAGCACGTGCTGTGCATAAGTATCTGGACAAGTCCGACGACGATTTCTATGGCAAAACGCAGGCGCTCACAGTCGCATTCAATGGTGAGACTCTTAAATTCTATGGCCATCATGCTCTACAGATTCCTTCATCGTCACAACCGGCAGGTGGAGTCGACAGTGGTGCGGAGATAACTATTGGCGCTGTTGACACTGCCCAATATCCTCAATATCTCCTCGCTGGTGATAACCCTCGCGATTCCTTCGAAGATTTCCAAAGCGCATACAAGCATACTCGGAATGCTGAAGACATTGGTTACAAATGGGCAACTGAAAGGAAAGATGCATTATGGGCACACACGAGTGGAGATAATACACAAACTCCGCCAGATGTTCCAACATCTGCACAGCAACTGTCGAACGATTCCTTGGTTTCCATCTCTTCAGGTCCAAATGGATACGCTTTGCCCGATGCTCAAACATACAACCCGATAACTCCGCCGCAATCGTCGAAGGATGCTTCGGTTCTACTCGAGTCACAGCAGCTGTCGGTACCGGCTGTGACAGAATCCAGGGAAGATGTTGACTTTAATACGCGTGGTAATAGGAAGACTCGGGCCCGAACACGCCATGCTGTTGAGGGGCCGCGGGAAGTTGTTGATAACTCCAAGTCGCGAAAGACTCGGAAGCGATAGTATTAAGGTCTCATCTTTCAAGTTACATGTAGTTCTTGTTGGCGTTTGCGGTTAGAGAAATTTACTGAGCATCAGCTTGCCTATGTGGAATCTCAGTGCTTGTGGGGCATGCGTGGTAGCGTCTGACATCCTTAATTTATCCTGTGACTCAAGATGCTCCATGAGATCCATACTTCACCAACAGCCCCTCACCACTTTGGTTCTCTATGAGTGCGATCCCTGGCTGTCCTCTTACGAGCGCGTGGCCTACCATGGCGTGCACATCTTTGCATTCGACATGAGAAATGTGGGCGAATGCCTACCCTTGGACATCTCGGAAAACATCGGTCAAAGCAAAGCCGAATTAAAATCATGTGATTGATCTCCGAGCCACGTCACGTCATGAACAGATTGTTCTCGCCAAAGGTGGATATGATATAAGGGTCCCACCTCAACATACGGTCTACCACGCCACGATATGCATGAATTGTACAAAGTTAAATAAAGTCTTCAGACTTTTGCAATCCGCAAATATATCAATGAAACTCAACATGCAAAAACAGTTTGACTTCGCCGTCATTGGCGGAGGTTGCTTTGGTGTCTTAACTGCTTGCGTGTTGCAGAGAGAGTGGCCAAATGCAAAAATCATTCTTTTTGAGGGTTCTGAGAGGAAGATGGATTTAAAGCTTTTTGGAGAACTATCTGTGTTCCTTATATAGACGAAGAATATGTCCTGTTAGCTGAAGAGGCGGAGGAAAAATGGCAAACCGAGCATTCTTTCTGCAACTTTTACCGCCGGACAGGGTGGATCCAAGCGGTTCGTGGAGGTAGCTATAAACCTTTTCACTCAGGAGAGCGGTCGATCAAGGCGGAGGATCTATCAGATATGGTTTGTTCTTGTGATCTATCTCAGTTGGACAGTAGAAAAGAGTTATGGCTCAACAAAGATATTGAAGTAGTCTACTTAGTCCTTGCTGTGGAAGTAGTAGCTGTAGAAGCGGTGGTCTAAGGTGTGGTACGCTAACAAAAGGATGTCTTTAAGCTTTTTATTAAGGATGGTGTCTGTTATAAAATTGAGTACGTTGGTGGAATAACTATTATGGCAGAAATAATAATTGTAGCTATGGGTTTTTGGATTTTGGTACTTTTTGAAAGCTTGAACATTTAACTTTTGTAGGGTCACTTCTTTTGTGTTATTGCTATTGGTATTACAATACTTTCTCTTAACAAAGATGAATATAAAAAATTTAAGTCAATGCCGATTCTGATTGCAGAGTCTGGTATGCCAAAGTTATTAATTTAAATTTTAAGTTTTTAATGTATTATAGAAGAAGTGATGCCTCTAATTGCTCAGCAAAAGATACTTTAGATTAATAGTATAGATACCTTTCCTATTACTTACCCTGATGAGCTTATATCTATGGATTTTATTAAGAGGATTAAAACAAATTGTGGTTTGTTAGAGAAGATGATACTGGAGATAAAAGGAAGGTCGTTGAATTACTTATTATATTTGTAAGTAATAGTGTGTTATAGTTATAATAGAATACTTATGTCTATTAGTGAACTTCTAATTCTTTATTAATATTTTTTTATAGATTAGATACTAGGAGTTTAAGGGTTGTATTTTGTTACTGGTGGTTTATATTATTTGTTTAAGTTTTTTCTAGTATTAGAAAATATTGTGGTTGCTTATCTTTAAGGTATATAAAGCGAAGTAACAAAAAGATGAGGCTAAAATAGATCTAAAAAAAAAATATCTATCAATAGTAAAATATTACCAAAAGCTCTAGTTAAGTACAAGCTCTAAAACTAGGTAAGACATATTATAATCTTCACCTTTTCATCAATATGCCCTGCTATTCTTTTTTATTATTAAGATTCTTAACTCTGTATTTCTCGACTTTCCTATTCTTTACTCTGCCAATCCCGTACCATTCTAATGAGAGCACATAGATCAATAATATTTTTAAATATATCAGCAGTATCTAAATTATTGTTTGAGTGAAAACTTACAGACTTGTCAACTTCTGCAATACAATCCAGAGTATTAATAACTTTAGTATAATCTTCCACTTCTTGTATATAGATACAGGTAATTACAGTACACCAAGACGGATAAATGCTACTAAACCATTTCATTGGTAATACATAAAGGTCAAGGAGAAGTGAAGCGCAAGATTGCTTAATATCAGGATGCTTTGGGGTGTAGCTTTGAACCATTAGGCAAAGAGTCTTCAAAAATTAGGTCGGCCTGGGGGAGGGGGATCATACCCGCAAAGCATGCTAAGGCAGAATAGCTGTGCAGCCAATCTATACGTTTCTGCAGTCTTTTGTACAACAAGTCTCGGCATCTCACCTTCTGTTTAGTCCATCTACTAAGGGGATTCGTCAATCTGTCGCAGAAGCCGTTCGGCGTTCCGTTCGCTAGGGTGCTTCTTTGCTTCCTGCATGACCGAGTAGATAAAGTAAAGCATCAACCGTGACAGTCCCAAATTACTGTTTACTTTGATCAATTGCTTTATTTTACCTGATACTATCTAACTATAGTTAAAGAGTTGAAAAGTACACTTCCCGTTTAAAGAAAGAAATGTTTTTGCTAATATGGCAGTACTTGTCATAGCCAAGTTTGCTTTGATATCTGCTTTAGTGGGGTTCAGCATTGGATATAGGTACTTTGTCTAGTAGTAAGGATGTAATGATGGATTGAGGGTTGCTTCGTGGAGGAGAAGCACTGTAGTAATAGTCGTGGAAGTATCTACGTTTCTTTTTATAATTGCTTTATGGACTTTTATTGTAGTTGTTATAATATATTGATATTTGGTATATTTTATTTGCTTCCTTTCGGCACTTTTCTTAGCAAAGTATTCTTTGAAGTAAGAAGCAGTAAGAGCAAGCACTGAATTGATTGAGTGGCCGTTGGTATGTAGGATTGGCAAGAACTCGTTAAGGTATGCATTGTCTTTTTGGAGAACTGTTCGGCCAACACAAATGGAGTTTACGTCTAGAAGTTGTCAGCCCTGGCCCAGAGTAAAAGCATCTACTTACAGAAGTCAAAAAGCATATTCTGGATATGATCTTTGAAATATCGTACTTGGACTGTATCTGACCATTTTGTTTTGATGAGACTATTCAAGGCTAGCCTTGGTGAGGCTCTTGGGTCAAGTGTTCTGCTTGATGCCGTGTTATCTACGTCCATATTTTGGATCTCTTCGACCCTTTCGAATTGAGATTGCCGGCCAGGTTGAAATTGAAATGGGATAAACGTTCGAAACGGTTCGCGGAGGGTTTGTAGGATTTTGTTGCTTAGATCACTCCAGCCTTCTTCTTCGCATTTATTAATAATGCCAAGGCCTTGAAGGAACTTGCTATATTTAATGTGCCGTCTTGTTCATGAGTAACTGTTGTGGAGTGTTTGGTGAAACTCCCATCCGAAGCAGAGAGGGAGGTTACATGGCAGCATTGGGACTTCTGAGCCAGCATGAACCTCGCATGGCAGCAATGCTCGCCGATGTCGCTGATCAGCGTCCGACGGCTCATCCCTCTCCGGGACTCAAAATGCGCAAACCAATGCTACCTAAATCGAGCTTTGGAGTGTCGCCACCTACGAATCAGGTAAATGGAACGACAATGATATACTCCGCAGCAGCTACTGCCATGGACTGGACACGAACGGCAGCCACAGCATTTTTCCAGGGATATCCTCAGCCAAACCCAGGAGCAGTTCGAACAGCACAGGTGCCTCCTAATCTACCGGCGCAGCCAAGGCCCAGGCGCAAAGGGTCTGTCAAGTCTGCAAAGGCTGTAGACGAAAGGCAGAAAAAAGGTCACAAGCGCGGTATCCTCACACAATACGCCGTCTCAATCTGCAGAGCTCAAGATCGAAAAGCATACGCAAGGCACAGGAGATACGGGTATTGGGAATTGCTTGACTATCAAAGTTGGCATTCTTGCGGATGCGGATGCGGCTCCGGCTAAGGGTAGATCGAACAGAGCCTGATCCAAGATACCAGGATGTTGCATTCTCACTCCAGTTCCAATGTTCAAAGTTCACGCTCGATCAATACAGACCGTGAAACTCAATGCACTCTCAAACATTACACAACAACCACCACTTTCCCTTCCACTTTCCCTTCCCTCAAACTTTTGTAAATGCAACTTCCTAAACACCCCCTTCTTCCTCCTTCCCTGATGCCCAATCCCTCTCCCCCTTGCCATCCAACATCCATCATAGTTCTTGCGTGAGGGGGGAGCTTATGAGAGTTTTCTCTGTCGGTTCCTGCCGGGTGACTATACTGAAATCCGTTAGGCAACTCGAATTCTGCTTTAAAAGGTCTGAAACAGACTAGAGGTAGGAGGTTGTTGGATGCAGATTCGCACTAAAATTCCTGGTGTTCTAACCCTTGTTTAAGGTATCAGCAGGTCTAGTTACTTTTGTGGCAGATGGGGACAGGTCCCAGAATGTGTCACGCCGCAGAAAGAGATTGTGTGGCATGTAACCCTAGCTCAGGCCATTCATGAGAGAGTCGACCTGGCGGAATCTGGGTGCTGAGAAGCAAGTTCTCTGACAAGATTGATTAGGCTATAACAAAGATAAACGTTCTTTTTGGTATAAATACTATTGACCCACAACTATAATAGACTTTTATGTGATCATCACTTTAATCTAATACTTAGTTAAAGGTACTGGTTATAAGACTAAGTATACTCCACGATAGGGCCAAGCCGAGACCAGATGCTTGGGCGGCTTTGAGAACCAGGGAGGATGGTTTAAGACCCCTAAACTAAAATATTTTTCGGCACACCGGTTTTTTCGGCACGGCGGGATAGACGTTATTCAGTTTCATTGATGCATTCTCACTTCAGTTCTAAATATTCAAAGTTTCACGCTTGATCAATCTAGACCGTGAAAACCAATGCACTCTCAAACAATACACAACTGTTGGTTCCTGGCGGGTGACAGTACTGAAATCCGTTGGGCAACTCGAATTCTACTTTAAAAGACAATTAGAACAGACACGTTGAAGCCAAATGCGCTGGGGTTGCCATATATATAGCCACAAGTGAGACGTGGAATGTAACAATTGGAAAGCCACACAGTTTGGAGCCAGCCCCAATACTATGTTCAGTCGCGAAGTGCCTAAGGCCTCCAGGCACTCCGCAACATGCTGCAGCCAATGCCGCGTGTCCGAATTTTCAATATGAGGTTGAGACTGAATCCATTCTTAATTCACCATCATCATGTCTGCCCAAAACGCCTTGACACCCCGTGTATTCCTTTTCCGCCATGGTGAGTCTCTATCTGGTCATACTCAAGAAGGACTTGGGGCTCAAACTATATAATAAACAACTTGTTGACGATGCGCGTCTGGTAGGAGAAACCGAGTGGGCCAAGTTAGGCCGTTCCACGGGCACTACAGAGATCGGGCTGAATCCAACAGGCGCTGCTCAGGTTTCCTCGGCGGCTGCGATACTCCTGGGACCTGGCAAACTCCTCGATCCACGCCGCCTCAAGCGCATCTTTGTCAGCCCGAGGAAGAGGGCCAAACAGACCTTTGAGCTATTGCTGGGGCCCAACTCCGATCTCATCGAAGGGAAGCTTACCCACACCGAGGACATTGCGGAGTGGGATTATGGCGATTACGAAGGGCTCACAAACTACGAAATCGGACTTTTGAGGCAGGAGAGGGGTCAAGACAAGGAAAGGAAGTGGGATATCTGGACAGATGGATGTGAGGGCGGAGAGTATGTTGTGCCCTGGTCTAGGTGATAACCTGTTTCTCATACCATAAAGATCAAGAGACCAGATTACCGAGCGACTGGACAGGCTTATCTCACAAATCAAAGAGATCCAGCAGCCTTACATGTATGGGGAGAAACCCGCTGATGTCCTTCTTGTACGCTCTCACCCCCATTATTCCATCTATTCTCTTTCCCCAGCTTCACCCACAGCGGCTAACAGATAGCACTACAGGTCGCACATGGCCTCATCCTTCGCTGTTTTACGAAGCGGTGGATTGGCTTGCCAATTGATAACCCGCTACCGATAATGTTCGAACCCGGGGCGATCTCGGTTTTGAGGTACGTCCATGAAACAGACTTATGATGCCATGATGCTGACGTCACAAAAGCTACAAAAACAATGACATTAATGAGCCGGCCTTGCACATCGGCCTAGCGCTTCCGCCTGAGGAGGATGCACAGCGGGGGATTGAAGAAATACCAACGATTCCAATTGAGCAGCCTACAGCGAGCGGGGCATATGAGGTTAACGAGGGCGTAGTCAAAGGTGCGAAAGCCTGATGAGATGGTATTAGTCACTAGCTTAGATTAAACTTATTCTCAATTCAGCATTTCCAGTCCCTAACACCAAAGTGCTTCGAGCCTTTGGCTATGGCAATTCCATCTATGGGAAAACAGCGAAGATTGTAGCTCAACTCCCAACAAAGGAAATTGCGAATTACTTCCTGAAGGTACTTGAAAAGGTTCCATTCAGGCTGAAAACTGATCAGAGCATAGGTAGTCTCTCTTGAAGAGACTGGACGAGATATGTGTATAGGAGAGTTCGAATCATTGAAGGCCATCTATATGGTTTCGCCAGGATTTGTGCCCGAACCTTATGCTTGGGGGAGGTTCGAATGGGATGGTCCAGACACCTACTTCCTCCTTACCGAGTTTCGCGGCATCGGTAAACAGGTATGCTAGAAAACCTGTGCCATTGAGCGCTCTGACGAACAGTAGCCCGCGGAGTCGGATGAATTGGCCCCTCGTTTAGCAGATATGCACGTTCGCTCGCAATCACCAACTGGCAAGTTTGGTTTCCATATCCAGACGTACCACGGGACAATCGCCCAGGCCGTAGACCAATGGAACGATTCGTGGTGTGCTATGTTCTCACGACATCTCGGACACATTATGGAACTGGTCAAGCATTATCTCAAATGGTCCGAGTTTGAGGTGGTATGCGAGCTCACATTGAGGAAAGTCGTGCCTCGCCTCCTTCTCCCACTCCAGGCCGAAGGTAGAGTACTGAAGCCCTCGCTAATCCACGGTGACTGCTGGGATGGTAATACCGCCATGGATGCTAAGACCGGACATGCTTTTATCTTTGATGCCTGCTCATTCTACGGTCATAACGAGTACGATGTAGGAAACTGGAGAGCACCGAGACATAGGCTTAGCAAAGAAGCTTACATACACTCATACAAACAACATTTCCCTGTGTCGGAACCGGCGGAAGACTGGGATGCTCGTAATCGTCTCTACTCTTTATGTTTCAACATTGGAAACATAATAAACATTCCCGGCTCCCAGCAACGTCAAGTGTAAGCAAAGAATCACTGGGAGATATGTGGCCGACTGATGACCATCTCGTAGGGTCTACGATGACATGACAACCCTTTGCAAGATGTTCTGCCCGCAGGACTTGGAAGCAGAAATGCAGAAACTCAGTCAAAAGTCTGAGAGGTTACACAAGGACCAATGAATCCCGGTGCAGGAACATAGAAAGGATTGGACACCAGAAGGTGAGACAAAGGTAGCAGAAGACGTGGAATAATATAGCGAAAGATGGATGCGATGCCAGTTTCCACAAGGCGGCTACTTCCGCTTTGGCCCCGCGACAGACAAAAACTCATTGAAAGCGTTGCCCAGTCTCTCATCATAGTCCGTTCGTGACTGAAGAATTTCGTAGCCGGCAGCGAAGTCATACCCATTTAGTAGAGTCTGCTTTAGAGCTGACACCCCGAGGATCGACATGGTCTTCACGTCCGCGGACCCTGCTATAATGGGCAGCAGCTGGAGCCCCTTCAGATGGTTGGTGTGGTACCAGTCGATCAAGAGCCTCAGCACAGCATGGCTGTTGTAGATTATCGCCGTCATAAGCGCTGAATGTCCATTCTTCGATATGTAGCCCAGGTCAGCACCACGAGTGAGCAGAATATTTGCACATTCGACGTTCTGCGCCTTAATAACTGCCTGTAGTGCCGTCCATCCCTCCGGATTGGTCGCGTCGATCTCAGCGCCAAATTCGATAAGCAACTTGATCATTTCCAGCTTACTGCCAATGCCGGCCGCAATAAGCGGGCTGCTGCGGAACAGGCCTTTGAGCACTACAGGGTTGGGATTTGCCCCGGCCTCGAGGATGATGCGAAGGCCCTCGTTGTTGGAGCTGTCGACTGCATTCAGGAGAATGGAGCGGCCGTTGATATCCATCGTGTCTAGGAGGGAGCCGCGGGCTATCAGGAGCTTCATGTCATCCAACTGGGCCCGGGCCGTGGCCCAGGAAAGCGCGGTGCGGCCTTTGGCATCCGTGGCATATACGGCGAATGGGTTGTCGTCAAGCTCGGTCATGAGCAACTTAGATGATTTGCCAAGGACAATTTTATGGACTTCGGGAAATTGCTGCTCCTCGAACCAATCCCTCAAAATGTTCGGGTTCAACATAACGCATTCAAGTCCTTTCAGCTCCGTACTGTCGCAACAATTGCGATATGCAAATTCCCATGCATGGTCATAGGACCTAGATTGGGCAGTCAGCGGCTTTGTCAACCATAGCTAACGTTACTTGATTCCATCTTCATACTCACCAATCATCAACAGGCGCATTGCACCCCATGACCAGAAACTGAGCAGTGTGATAGTTCCACATTCCGGCGTAGAGCGCCCACTAACAATATTATTAGCGATTTACCAGTATACTAGAAAGTTAAGTAAGACCTACGCCTAACAAAGAAAGCTCTCGAGAATTGCTCACTTCTGCTGGAGACGCCAGCCCTTCGCTAAATAAACGCTTCAGAGCGCGGGTATCCCCCTTCGTGGCAAACCAAATTGACTTGGCTGTGTCCGCAACTTTCCTCTGGACGGAAAGCTGGAGCCGGAGTCTCGGCTCGGCGGCTTGTTTGGCAGAATATGGTACGAGTTGCTGACCTCTCTGTCGCTTTCTTGGCGGCGCCTTCGTTTTTGATCGAGCTAGATCAGTTAATCAAGTGCACACAGTTACAACGAACATAACGCTTACGTGCCGCACCTCCTGCACTACCGGCCGTTTGCTGTGGCGAGATTGGCAGAATCCATTCTCCGCGCGACTGTGTTGGAATAGTAGACTGGAAAGGCGCCTTTAAAATCGTCTCAATGCTCCTTGCAGGCCTTGTATCTGCTATTTGCTCATTCTTGCGCTTCCTAGATGCCGTTGCAGAGTTGGAGCCCGATATGAGATCTGCAGGCACTACTGCAAGCGAAGGGTTTGTGAGTGCGGGCGTTGGGCGTTGTGGATTGTGTGAAACCCATCCGATTTGCGATTGTTGGCCAGGTTGAAATTTAAAAGGGATAAGGCATCGAAAAGGTGTCCGGAGTGTTTGTAGGACCTTGTTGCTCAGATTATTCTAGCCTTCTTTTTTGTACTTATTGATAATATCAAGGCCTTGAAGAAGTTGGATGGTTTTGTTGAAGCCCTTTTCTTTGATGGGAATATACTGTTTTTAGCTTTTTATTGACTTAGAAATTTTTTTTAATAGTAAATAGTAGGACTTATACAAGGTTGCTAATCTTCTTAGGAAATAGGATTAAATATTTAGGATATAGGGCTGCTATAAATCTATGGTATTTTTGACCGACCTTTGCTTAATTCTTTACTTTGTTTTGAACAGTATTAGGGTTATGCTTTTCTGATTTGTAAATTATAGTGATGGCGAAGGTGATGCTATTGTTTTTAGTTGTGGAAATTCGCTGCTTTGTAGTGTCAAGCTTTGAGATGAGGTTATAGTAGAAAGTTGTTAGGAATCTTTATAAGATTTTGTTAAGTGTGCGATGCGTTTCTAGTGTATATGTGTATTTGTAGTGATTTGTCGGGGACTTAAGATCGATATCATTTTTAGATTAGTATTGTAAGAGATTACAATAGCTTTGCTTGAGTATCTCTGTAATACTTTTAGAGATAGTGATGTCTTTGTATTTGATTGATTATAATGATTCAAATTTAGCTATTCGGGAGTTTTTGTTCTTGGGCAGTGGATCTGGTTTAGATGGTAAATTACTGTTCCTGGATGATACTTTTTCTTATAAGGCTAAGAGTTTAGTAAGGTTGTTTTGTAATCTCTTGGGCAACCTTGGAAGATGCTGTTGAAGCTTTGTAATATACTATATACAGTTAATCTGTGGACTTTTTCTAATAGCTTGAATGAAATTATCTTGTTGTTAGTAAGTAATTCCTTTAAAGTGGAATACTTTAACCAGAAGCGTATTTTCTTGCTAACTTGTATACTTATTGTGGGTTTTAGAGGTGAAGGAGATGGATTAGGCTAAAGTCTGCCTTGGATCTGCGAACTACCTTTGCGAAGCCACGTATATTAGGCTCCGGGCTGGCACATGCCAGCATAGCACTTCCTGCAGCCTCCTGGCCCCATATGCGCGATAAGGGAAGGCGCATGATTGTTTTGTTTTACTCTGTATTTTCCGATTGGCTGGTCCTACGTGGCCCCCAAACTCGGCCACAAAATTCTGTGTGTGACACTCAACTTTGGCGTCCCACGCTACTCGGTAACCCGATTCAGAAATCTAAGAGGGCGCGTCCCTCTTAGATTTCTGAATCGGGTTACGCGGGATGCACAAGATTGTGTCGCCGCACGGAAAGTAAAGTTCCATCCATACCCTCTGCTGCGAAGCAACTACAACAACAGTTCTACCGATTGTGTCCGCGGAGGTTTCTATGTACTGTTATATTTGCCGGCGGTGGGCGATCGGTTACTCATATGCAAAATCGGCAATGTCTCTGGCCCTTGCAGGCGGGCTATTTGAGGTAGGTCAATTGATCCGATATGCTGTGCGTCTGATGGCTTTCATGTCGAGAAGTCAACGAATGATTGGAACTTGTGCTCTGGCCTTGGTCTTGCTGATATGCTGTTGTGTGGGATGGAGGTGATGCCGTGACGAGGGGACGATGTCAAGATGGCACATTCCTAAGCATCTATCTCTCTACGTCCATGCTAGCTTTTTTTCTGCGTTAACTTGATGAAACCATCCATGATGATTGTGGGGCCAGTGCACCGTGCATTAATCGTGGGCCTACCTGTTGCTTCGGCATGAGGATGCTGCTACAAGCCAGTGCCTGATAGGATGCTCCAGGTCGTATAGCCCTATGTTGTGAACGCGTGGGACCATCTTGAACGCTAGTGCAATGCGGCAAGCGTGGGCCAGGAAAGGGAGATGGACCTGAAGGCTTGGGATTTCTGAGTGCTTCCACTGAGCCAATATCAAAACACCATACTTCAAGCTCCTCTAGAGCAATGCATGTTTTTCCACATCGGCATCAATAGCAAGGAGTATTCTTCAAGTTTCCTGCACTAGTATCTCTATCAGGAATCGTAGAGTTCCTAGTGTTCGTTCCTTGACAACAAAGTTCCCCCACATTACTGCATGGAGCCAAAACATCATGCTCTAATTGTGGGGTATCCTGGCGGTTCAGCAAGGGGTGAAGGAATCAGCTTCCTTAATCGACCAGTGCGGCGTTGGTCGCATATCAATGAACCTCTATGCGGACGATGATATGAAAACCAATAAAGATATAAGGGCATAGCTGCCCTATGCAGTTTTTCATCATCACCTTTTGTGTTCCCGGACGTCCAGCTCTTCCAGTCATCATCTCAACCCTTCTTACCAAGCACTTACCTGTCACGTCTATCTTTCATATCAGCAATGGCAGGATACATTGAGAATGTTTTCCTACCAATCCAACCAATCTTGGACGCTGAAGCCTTGATCTTGGACTTCTTTGTTCTAGACTTCTCCCGAATTTCTACTGCTGTTCAATGATATCTTAACATTGACTTAAGAGTTTATACCTCTCTGTTCTGTTACTTTGGATTATTTATATTCATTTGTAGATGTATTTGTATGTACTTGTGGGCACTGCTAGAGACTTATTGTAGTAAGAATCTCTTTTATTTAAGTAAAAAAACCCATTTTCTGACAATCAGTAGCTTTAACTATTTATTTGTAATATTATAATAATATATATAATATATTTATGTTGTGGGTATTTACTCAGAGCTTTGTCTAGAATACTTTCTTTTTTCTTGTTATCACTGACTTGGCCGTATTATTGAACTGCTTAAGAAATAATTGTTCAAATGATGAAGATACAAAAAAAAAGATTTTGTATTATATACCCTAGAACAAAAGCTTTTTCATACAATATAAGAACTGTTGACTTGTATTCTAGTATTAATATTAATCTGGAGAATTTAGAAGTCAAAAAGAGATCTTCATTTTCTACTTCGGCAATTCTCTGCAAATTCTTAAGAAACTGCTTGATAAGTGCTGCACCAAATATGCCAAACTAGTTCAAAGTAAAACCTATATCTATGAGCCACACTATAAAAATACCTGAATAAGGTCTGTAGTATCTAAATTAAAACGTATCTTAACTATTATTCTTGACAAAAGTAGGAAAAGAGAGCTACTAGACAATATCAAGAACTTTCTTAATCTAGTAACCTAATAGTAGTATTTTAATCATAATAGTCCCTACCAACGAAGTTACTTGCTATATAGATTTTCTGGAACTGAAAAATCGAGCTTGAGTTTGGTCATTGCTGATTATTTTGATTTGAATATTTATATCCTTAATTTTTCTATTATTAGCGAAGCTATTCTAAAGTGTCTATTTGATAACCTTCTAAGTTATTGTATTCTTTTTTTGGAAGATATTGATGCTATTAGCTCGAATTGAGACGCTAAAATTGAAGACTTTTACTAAATTATGACTAGCTTTTTCTTTTAAATAAGTAAACCTGTTGCTGAAAAGGTATTTTTATTTTTTATCTTGAATGTTATTGATAGTATTGAATTATAAGAAGATCGAATTCTGATTATGATTATTAATTATATTATACGCCTTGACAAAGTATTTATATGACTAGGCTGTGTGGATAAGAAGGTTAAGCTTGGGCTTGTAGACAAGAAAATGATGGCTAACCTCTTCTGTTATGTCTTTAAGCTAGTACAAGAGGACATTGCTCTTTCCGAGGACGCTTAATCAGAAGAGATGAGAAAAGCCTATGAAGCTGCGGAGAGTCAGAGGGAAGAGGCTGAGAGAGTTGAGCGGTTGGCAAAAGGGTTTGCTGTCAAAGTGCCGGAGCTGAAATTCAGCCCAGCTGAAATTTTCGAGTTTCTTCTGGAACACAGGAAATCACCGGAGAAAGCCATTGCTAATGTGGAGCAGCTTATCTCGAAGCCTATCGGAGCAAAGTCGAAGCCGCCGAGGATATTCGAAGCCGCCAAGCATGAAGATAATCAGTTAGTATGCATCCAACGAAGTGTAAACAGAACTTTGCTAATGATCTATTTAGGTGGGATGAGAAATCTTCAACAACGAAAGTCTCAACCGAGATGGTTCCAACCTCCTTGCCCTTTGCACCAGCGAGCAGCTCCAAGTTCAATACCTTGAGCGACGACCAAGAGTTGGTCAAAGCGATCATGGACATGGAGATAGCCTCTGGTCGTGTCCCGAACTGCACCTGCCCTCATACACCCCCCGAGGATGTTTCGAAGATGACCCCAACCGAGCCCTGTTCGCTAACTCCCAGTCCTGCGTTTCCGGCAAACCACCCACCAGCACATGTTGTGACTACTGAATACGTCCAACAGTTCTTTGACATTCTCAAGTCTCTCAGTACCCAACAGGGGCCTCCTCCTCCTCCTACTAAGCCGTCTGATGGATCTGGGGAACCAAAAGCCCGGGCTTCTAGGCTAGAGTTCAAGACTGTTAATGAATTGTACGTCTTCAATGTAACACATTCACACATGCTGACATGATCCTATCATATAGCTGGGATGAAAAAGCGTACAAGTACACAATTGAGGAATCGCCAAAATCAGTAGATGAGGCGAGCGAATTCGATCAATACGTGTTTGTCGTTCGTGCTCGGATCGGTCAGTATGTTCGCTCTAAACGGGCTCCATGTACTCACGAATATCCTAGATAAGAAGGCATTGACCAACACCGCCTATATCGACATTAAATCAGAATGGTTACGAGATATCTTGAGGATGGTTCTGAAAGGCGTTCATGGAATTAGTGCGAAGGAAGACAAACCTTCTGTAAGCTCTCCCTCTCTGGCCATGCGAAGCCAACCACTAACCGGAGCTCAGGTCGAGCAAAATCTCTTGTATCACTACCTCCCTGAACTTAAGTCGCACCGAAGCAGCACCGATCCCCTCGACCCAATATGTGCAAAGCACCTTGACCTCCTTATCCAGCATATCACGGCAACCTACGCGGAAACTAGAACTCGTATCTTGCCACTTCTCGTGAGCGGCGAGATCACGTATGACCTGCTCTGGGCTCTTTTCAAGCCAAATACGTTTGCTTACACCACGTGTCCCGGGACAAGGAAACAAAGGTGCATTAAATATGACTTTGGCGAAGAGAGAACCACGTCCGATGGGGTGGCGTACTTTCATATTAGGGGCCGCTACGTGGACTTCGACGGGAAGGTGTTTGGTGAAGTTCCTATTGATACGGGTATTTTGAAATTCCGGGGGTTAAAGCCCATTAACTCCCTCGACGTTTTCCCCCTGCAATACCACGACAATGCAGACCAGGTTAGGGCGGAGCTGGTTAAGTGCGGTCGGAAGTTTGGCTCTTTGAATAGTGTTGGGCATCTCCAATATAGTGGCACAGCGTTCCAGGTAGTGAGAGGAGAGCTGGTCGCGACGTCCATCTCGAGCAGAATCATGGTCGATGCGGCCCAGTTCCGAAAGATCAACCCCAACTATGCCAGGCCAAGGGTAATCAGGACGGCCAATAGCCGGCGTCGCGATTCCAATTGCTTCGATCTCTCTAGCTGGCTTAATGATGATGATGGTCCGCGTGGTCCGCCTCCATCGCCGAGAGCCGACCCAGTCAAGGTCGACGATGTGGATGTTGACATGCAAGATGAAGATAACTTGATCATTTGTAGTCCAACCGTTCTAGGTTACAGTCTGAATGATAAGTTTTGGTGTAAGAATCCTGTCTGGTGATGAGAGATTTGTGAAGCTGATCGAATCGCGTGTAGTGGAGTTCGCGGTCGACGACATTACTGAGATAAGCTGGAACCACTCAATTTGGAATCACCTTGCAATAGAGGCCAAGCGGAAGAATCTCACCCTGGCTCTCGCAGAATCTCATCTGCAGCAAACACCGGATCATTCATTTGATGACATTGTAACGGGGAAGGGTCGTGGTCTGATTATGCTCTTCTAGTATGGCACCCAGCTTCAACTTGTATTTCCCAAGTCCACTAACACACGTGCCAGTGGACCGCCTGGGGTTGGCAAGACGCTGACTGCTGAAGCACTGTCGGAGCACCTCCGGAGACCGCTCTATACGGTAGGTATTCCTCTTAGAGATGCTGCTCTTTGTGCTGACGTTTGCAGATATCCGCTGGGGATCTGAGCAGCGATGCAGCAAAGCTCGAGAAGCAGCTTTCTCTTATCTTTGAGCTTGCTAATCATTGGAAGGCTCTGCTTCTTCTTGATGAGGCTGACGTGTTTTTGCGCAAGCGCGACACGGACCATACCCACAATTCTCTCGTCTCAGTGTTCCTACGCAAGTTAGAATACTATCAAGGAATCATGCTCCTTACCACCAACCGAGTCAGGGATTTTGACGATGCGATCCAGAGCAGGATCCACCTTGCGCTTCGGTATAGTCCTTTGGGTGTTGACACGAGAAAGGGGATCTGGGACACCTTTCTTCAAAATGCAATCACGGCCAAAGGGAAGGCAGACTGTAGTGACGAGGTCCTTGATGACCTTGCAAAGCACGATCTCAATGGTCGCCAGGTAGGTACCTGTTTCGTAGAATGAGTTTATACACTAACAGGTTCCTTCTTCAGATCAGGAATGTCGTCCGGGCAGCGCATGCCTTGGCGTCCCAGGAAGAGGTTGTGACGTCATATTCTCACTTAGAAATCGTCATTAACTCCGGCAAGGAATTTGAAACTGACGCCAGTGGAGGCTCTTCTGAAAATATGCGATCTTATTTCTAATCGTCTTGTGTTTGGGCAATGTATTGACGCTCTTCATTAGCTTTGCTCTCGTTTTTGTGAGGTGGCAGTGGGAACGGGATCATCTGTGAGATGGGAATTTACGGCCACGACTTGTTGATATGGGATCTGGTATTCAGTATTACTTCGCATTTCTTTTAGTCATATAGCGTCAAATACAACTCCATGATGTTCGAAAACGGTTGACTGAAAACCTTGAGAACCGCCTAGGGTCAGTTCTCGAGTATGTGATGGCACGTTAGACGGAGAGCCCAACAAACTGCACGGCGCTCCGGTGTCCTCGAATCCAGGATCCTTTTTCGGCCCACACCGGGTTCGGGTAAGCTCTCACGTGATGGTCTCCAGCTAAATTTGGATCCGCTCCAATTCTGACACCCCTGAGCCAATCATAATGTGTATTTTCTCCAAAAAATTTGGTGAAACAACAACATATCATTGGTCAGAAATCGTAGTAATAATAGCTCAAATCATATCACATGACAGTGATCCCTCTCTCCTCGGTAATCGGCTTACGAGATCCTTAAGCGTTCATTTGCGAGGAAGGAAAAGGTGTCGGGATGCCTAGTAGATTTCTACTGGTCTTAGAGCTCTCAAAATTTGGACGGTACGAAAACCCTTCTGAGTCTTAGACTGGTAGATTTCTACTGGTCTTAAGGAAGGAGTACGAAAACCCCTTCTGAGTCTTAGACTGGTAGATTTCTACTAGTCTTAAGGAAGAAAGAGAAAACCCTTTTGAGTTCCTTAGACTAGTAGATTTCTACCAGTCTTAAAGAAAAGGAAAACCCTTTTTGAGTTTTCGGTATGACCAGTAGAAATCTACTAGCCTTAACAGGCCCCGCAGAGAATTGACCTTGGCAACCAGTCAGGCCGGTAGATTTCTACTGGTATCAAGCGCCGGAAGTCCCGATTTGACATAAGCGAGTCAAATACGCTATTGGTGGTCACTCAGCCAAAGAACTGGGGGCGCTTATCTTCTGAGAATTGGCCTGAGCACCTGAAAATAACTTTAGTTGTTGGATTTTGGATTTGGTTTTTAGTTTGGAGCTTTGGTTCTATTTAGATAGCTTTAATGGATTTTGGATCTTGGTTTCTGATATTGAAATCCTAGAATTGCTTAGTCTTAGAGATTATATAATATAAAGGATGCCATTAAACCTACTTCATAATCTTTAAGGCATAATTATTAAATCAACAACTATGATTAGCAAACCCAAGAGAAGAAGCCAGAGGCTGAACAGAAGAAAAGAAACCTGACATAGCATTGATTCTCCGTATTCGCAAAACTGGCCGCTACATCACTTTCAAATCTGTTGATCTTGAGTCGTTTTTACTGTTGATGGAGCAAATAGTAAGTTCTGACTAGTTTTTGCGGAGGTCTAAAGAATGGGGTACTAAAAAAGCATTAGTAACTTACCTATTCTATTCTAATAAACCTGTTTTTACATGATATAGAAGCCAAGTTGAGAGTTAAGACTACTTTGGATATAACATAGCTGGGGAACTATTTACTTTGCTGCTCGATGAGGCAGATATGTTTCTTGGGGAATGTGTATCTAAGGATATGCTCTGTAATGGTATTGTTTCTAAGTTATGTGATTAATAATCTATTGATTGTTTTGGAATGACGTTGGAATGACATGTTTCCATTGTTTTATGATGTGCAACAAAAATTAATTAATTATTTTTCTGTTTTACTTATATGTGATGGGCTTTATTGGATATAGTGGCTGATGAGTTTGCTGGAACCGAGTATGATATAATCAATCAACTAATCAATTATCATTGTAACAAAACAAAATCACATTCTTTGCTATGGAGAAATCTACTGTTTTATCAAACTTAAACGATATAGTCCGGGTCCTCATTATTTACTAAGTGAAAACAGGAAATCACGTGCTATACGGCCCCTTTTCGGAAGAGGCTTGGCTCAGGGAATCAACCTCAAGCGATCCAATCCCTTCTTAGAAATGGCCTGATCCTGCCTGAGGTAGATCGCCTATTACTGCTTCGGTAGTGTGATTGGTCCCAGTCGCCCTGCGATATGCAACAAGATGTTGATTGGAAGAGCAAAGTCACGGCGAGGGCCTCCTAATATTTTGCGATGTGCAACAAAAAACAAAAAACACCTTCTCGAAGCTCACCGCGCTAATTATTTACGGCTTATAATGTAACAATCTAGGTGCACTAGCCGACAGCACGTGATAGTATATCAAGCTCCTATTACCTCAGGCACTGAGGCAAATTGGCCGTGCCGACCGGACTGGACTTTTTACCTAATCGGTAAGGTTGCATGGGGGATAACATGATCGGATAACATCACCCGATTATATAATCATTCCTCAAGCGATCCAGTCCCCTCTTAGAAACAGCCTTGAGCTCCCTCAAGACCACTCCACTTTTCGCCTCACTAAGGCGTAAAACGGCTGCACGCCTCTTCTTGCCCTTTGCGATGTGCAACAAAACTTAGCTCCGCCCAATAATATTCTTCTACATCGCACGGAAAAATCCACCGCAAGGCAGCTTCACTCGAGGTCATGCCAGCCCAAGCATTTGGGCAGCATCGCGACATGCAACAAAATTTTGCAAACTTAATATATTGAATATTTCGATAAGTTCCTGCCATTTTGCAATGCAATCCAGGCGCTGCCTCCAATTCTGGACCGTGACTGTAAAATCCTCTTCTCCCGTCGTCGCACGGGTAGAAAGTCCCAACCTCCCAAACAGTGTCAGCCTCATCCAGAAACAATCAGGCCATCTATCAATCACGCGCGTAGGAGATGCCGTGATAGGAGCAGGGAATATTCCACTGTTGATATTGAAGATATTCCAACGACTGCAGAACTGCAATTGAATTGCCCGCTTGGCTCAAATGAGCTTACAATTCAGTTGCAAAATACTTGGAAGGGAATCATTTGCATCGTGTTTGTATGGGATGGACCCTTGACTGGTACAAATAGTCGAGGAATCTGCAAGTCGTAGGAACAAGCTCCAAGATCGAGAACCTGGATAAGATTCCCATAGAGACTGCACGCAAAAGATTTAGGAGTGAGACCGCTATACATCGCCACCAAAGATGTAATTCGGTATGAGGACATGTCTTATATTTCGATGAAACACGCCATTTGTAGCATTTCTAGATATTATTAAGAACATGCGGGAATAAAGAATTTAACCAATTATTATCACTCTGTCTCGTGGTCCCGCTGGTCCCACCCATGGTGCTCCATCTCGGCCAGGTGCTCCTGGCTCTCCCCCAGAGATACCATTGCTGCTGCTGCTGTAGACAATGGGTTCAATGGAAGAAGATGTGGACTGAGGCGTAGGCGATACGGCTTGTCCGGTTGGGGACATTTGCCCATTTCCTAACTGGATAATTGTTGTATAGGTGGTATATATTTCAGTGATACTAAGCGTGATAAAATAATCTGAAGCTGAGGCCTGTTCTCGAAGTGCAAGGGTTGATTTAGGGCTACTACTTAAGAGCGGGGATATTAACATGATAGCGGTTTGTAAGTAAAACGCTGGTGTTATAAGTTGCTTTAAAGATCCTGAATTGCAAAGCAGATGTGGCTAGGAGTACTAAAGGAAGACAAAGATGGTGGGAAAGACAAGCAGTCCATTTTGCAATTAACTTATGCTGAGCTAGCATTGAGATACGTTAGACAACCTACATCCAGGTCGCAGATACTCTCCAAGTGCCTCCAGCTGGTCACGGCTGCACGACTCTATCTGCTAATAAATCCGAGAGAAACTGATAAGGGTGTGATTACTATGAGAAATGATTAGCATGATTTGAAGCAGAACGCTGTAGTGGGAAACGGTGAGGCTGCATCGCTTTATGTGGAGTTGGTGTCCAGGCCATAACTTCCACTAATAATGCCGAAGCGCGTCACTTTGGCCAACACACAACGTAACCTTGATATCTGTTATCCCCGATTGGGCACGTTTAGAACGCAATCGCCGCCTCACCCTTTATAACAATGTGGGGTAGGTTCTCTGTGTCCCACTTCCGGCTCGACCTGAAGGCTTAGTAATCGTTT
>Ga0182030_10007649_pt1 | contig 22500 bp, 20 predicted proteins | sample 812S3MmetaG_FD_121299 | JGI IMG/M metagenome (GOLD analysis project Ga0182030, IMG submission 121299) | Permafrost microbial communities from Stordalen Mire, Sweden - 812S3M metaG (Illumina Assembly) | ecosystem: Environmental > Terrestrial > Soil > Wetlands > Permafrost | place: Sweden... | reverse complement strand
TTGGTTGAGTCCAACGTCTGGATGGGAAGTGCGGCAATCAGCACGGATTTGGAAAATCCCGTGGCGACCGTCAATTGCATGCAGGAATTTGAATATGTTATTTTGCCGAAAGGAGATTGGGATTCTCCGCTTTATCCCAATGTGGATCCGGATGATGGACACCGGTTTTACACCATGAGCGGCAACCAAACCCTGCCCTTGGTAAACTTTGGTGATCTATTCATGCCTCCGCTTGCCACAGTAAACCTCAGTGTGGACATGTCGGTCATAGCGAAATATGATCTCAACTTCGAGCCCAACAGCGTGACTGTGTGGGGAGCCTTTAACGGCTGGTCGGCTCCCGTTGCCATGACCAACAATGTTGACGCCGCGAACACTAATTTGTATACGACCGGCTTCTTAATGAGCGAAGGCGTGCCATACGTTGTGCAATTCAGATATACGAACTTTTATATCGGCAGCTGGGTGTTTGACTATGGCCAGGACGGCGGCCCCAATCCTGCCAACAATGATAATAATAGACATGTGATTTTTGTGCCGATTACCAGCGGCCCCCTGACAACCAACTTTTCCTTTTTCTTTAATGACATCAGCACCAACGACGTGTTGACGATTCCCACGGCGGTGCAGTTCACCGTGGATATGACTGGCGCGGTCGGAACGGATGGGCATGCATTCGTTCCCGGAAATGATGATCTCTACATCAATGGCATGTTTGTTTTTCCACCCTCTGAGCCGGTCGCTGGCGTTGACCCTGCCGGCGTGCAACATGACTGGTATGCTTGGTCAGGCGGCGTTCCGGTTTTAGAGCCCGTGGGATTCCGAATGATGCAGGTCGGGTCATCGGAAATTTATACCAACATCGTCATGGTACCCGCAGGCACACCGGTGGGATTAAGCTACCAATATGGCATTGATATTGACGCCGCCAGCGGCGGTCCGGCAGAGGACGAGGCGCCGGCGGGAGCAAATCACTTTCGCGTGGTGCGTTCACAGCAATTCAATCCATATGTGATGGCGACGGATACGTTCACCAGCACGCCGTATGAGGAGCCGTTTTTCAGTGACGGCAACATTTGCGGCTATGGCAGCCCGGCGGGTGGCAATTTGACGGTCGGAACACCGGTGGCGGGCAAAGTACCGGTTTCCTGGCTTGGGCGTCCGGGTGCCCAGTTGCAATCCACGACCATTCTGACTGGTCCGTGGACAAATAATCCGTTAACCGACGGCTATAATTGGACGGCGGGATTCGGTTCAACCAACGGTTTCGTAAGCGTCACGAACTGGCCAGCCAGCGGCAATACATTCTTCCGCGTGGTTAAGCCTTAAAATCTGTCTGAAATGTCATGAAGATGGTCACCCTGCGTTTCGTTCTTTGCGTTTCATCTGCTCCGTTGCCGGGCTTTAAGAAACAATCTCTTCGGGATGGAGACGGCCCAATTGCGGGCGCAGCCAGGCCGCAAAATCATCCGCCTTCACCTTGTCCGACCATTCCGCCAGCTTCTGTTCGCCGGCTTGCGGCCCGCGCAAACGCAAGGTCGGCGCGTAGGTGTAGGTAATGCCGCCTTTGCTGCTGCGGTGTACGATCTGCGCCACCGAGAAATCCTCAATGTCCGCAAAGCTCACCGTCAGGCGCTCCTTGCGGCCAAACGTCTGCGGCAGTTCCAGCGAGCCCCCGGCCGCATTGATCACCAGGTCGTCAACGCCCGTCTGGAGCTTCTGCCAGTGCCAGAAACCCACGGCGACGCCGGCCAGATAAATCGTTGAGATAACCGTCAGAACGAGGGCCACGGACGGTTGCATCTGGGTGCCGAACCCCACAATGAAGATGGAGGCAAAGCCCAGGCCGCCGGTCGTCACCAACGCCCACCCCACCGGCCCGAACCGTGGCAGGCGCACCCGCGTGTAGATTCCGTCCGTCATGATTTTCATGCCACCGGCCACCGGCCGGGCCAGCCGCTCCCGCAGCCACGCCCCGGCCCCGATCCAAAAGCCGAGCATCAGCGCGTTGAACGGCGTTAAAAACAGCACCGTCATGAAATCCGCACCGCTGATGCCGGGATACAACAGCGCCTCCTGCGGGTTGGCCGGGTCGTAAAAGACATCCACCGCCGCGCCCGTGGGATGCGCGGCCACCAGACTGTTCGCCTGAGACCAACCGCCCGAAATCACGTTGTAACGCAGCCGCGATCCGGCGAACGCCTGCCCGCCGACCAGAAAACGATAATTGATGACCGCGGTGTAAGAGGTTCCGCCTTTTGAACCCCTATGGCTTTGCACTTCGCTGTGCGTGACTGTGCCCGCCGCCATCGGATAGCTGCCGGACTTATACTGTTTGGCGATATTGCGTGCCGCGAACCCATTAAAAAACATCACTCCGGCAGTCCAGAGCAAAGTAAAAATGACCAGAAAGGCGCCTTGCATGATGTAATATTTTAGGTTTGGCAGTTGGCGGGGTCGATTACAATTTGCCGCGTTTTCTGGAACAGGCTTAAACGAGCCAAGCGAGTCCTGCGGATGCGGAACCAAGCTCGACACGGCGGCAATGAATCTGTTAAATGCGGCATGGCCTCAAATCAGCCGAAACCCTTCCCTGAAAAACCGGCCCGGAAGCTCAGGCTGGATGCCGAAACCTGGGTCGCATTATTGGCTACCGCGTTTTCCGCCGTGCTGCTGCTGCTGACGGCCATGCATGCCGGGCCGCTGTGGCGGGATGAGGTGAACACGATCAACGTGGCGCAGATGCCCACGCTGCACGACTTGTGGCATTTCCTGACCTGTGAATCGTTTCCGCCGTTTTATCCGTTGTTATTGCGCTGCTGCTCGGCCATCGGGCTGGCCGGAAGTGACCTAAGCATCCGCCTCTTGGGGCTTTCTGTGGGATGGCTCGTGCTGGGTTCCTTCTGGCTTTGTGCGCGGTGGCTGGGCGGCCGCGTCCCGACTTTGAGCATCGCGCTGATCGGATTCCTGCCGGCGTTCATTTTCATCGCGGGCGCCAACCGCGCCTATGGCCTGGCCACGATCCTCTTGGTGCTGAGTTTCGCTTCGCTTTGGCGCCTGCTGCAAAAGCCCTCGCGGGGGCGGATTCTGCTGGCGGCGGTCAGTTGTTTGTTGTTTGCGCATTGTGTCTATTACGACGTTTTTTTTCTGGCGGCCATGCTCGCGGGCGCCGCGCTGGTGACGTGGCGCCGCCGCCAATGGCGCACGCTGGGCTGGCTGGTCGGCATTGGCGCGGTGTCGGCGGGAAGCCTGGCCCTCTATCTGCCGATCGTGCAGGCTGGCTCGGTTTATGTGCCCCTCCTGAAATGGCCGTATTTCAGCATGAACACGCTGTGGGACGCCTTGCGGGATGCGGTGACCGCGCGGAGCAGCAGCGAACCAAACCGCATCGGTCCGGAAATCCGGGTGTGGGGCATGCTGGTCCTGGCCGGGGCGGCGGCGGCGGCAGCCGCACAAGTGGCGCGGCCAACCGCCAAGTCATCGCCGGATTTGGCAGCGGCCGCCGCGCGGGCGGACCGGGCGTTGTACTGCCTGACCAGCCTGTTTTTGGGGGTGGCCGGCCTGATGTATTTTTTGTTCCAGCTGCAGTATTGGACGCAGCCTTGGTATTACATCGAGATGCTCTGTCTCGTCGCCGTGGCGCTGGATGGTTTGCTGGCGGCGGACTGGCCCGCGCTGTTTCCGTGGGGCGGCCTGCGAATTGTCTTCCTGCTGGCGATGATGGGCTGGAGCCTGAAGGCGGCTTGGACTGAAGCGCACACGCGGCGGAGTAATTTGGATTTGGTTGCCGCCGTGCTGACGAAGCAGGCGGTCGCGGGTGATTTGATCGTGGTGCACAGCTTGTGGGAGGGCATCACGTTCAACCGCTATTATCACGGGGCCGCGCAATGGGAGACGGTTCCCCGGGTGGATTCGCATCTGGTGCATCGAAACGACTTGGTTTGGAAGGACATGGTCGACGCCACCAACACCATGAAACCGGTGCTGCGCGAAGCGCTCACCACACTGCAAACCGGCCATACCGTTTGGTTCGTGGGGCCCGTCTACAACATCCAACCGTTTCCGCCCGGACGCGCCTGGCCTACGTCTTGGTGGCTATCGTACGCTGCTTATTGGAACGCCCAGATCTCGTCACTCTTGCTGGAGCACGCCACTCGCGAGCAGTTGCTCGATATTCCAATCGGCGGCCCCATTTGTCGTTTGGAAAATCTGACGCTGGTCGAGTTCACCGGCTATCAGGTGGGAACGACTAATTCCGCCGCGGCGAAGTAAGGCCGGACCGCAGCCGGTAAAATGCAGCGGTCCCGGCAGAACACTCACAGCCCACGAACGAAGGGCATTTTTGGTGATCCCGGGACCTTTTGCGGCGATGACCTACTTCTCAAATTCCCGGACCGCCGCAATGACGTGGTCCTGGTCCACTTGGCTCAGGCGGTTGAAGAATGGGAGACGCACGAGCTGATCGCTTTTCTCCTCGGTCACCGGACAACTCCCGGGCCGTCCACCCATCCGCAGGCCCACCGGCGAGAGGTGGAGCGGAACGTAGTGGAACACGCTCAGGATGCCGCGGGCCTTGAGGTGCGCGATCAAGGCCTGCCGCCGTTCGAGCGAGGGCATGATCAGGTAGTACATGTGATAAGACTGTTCGCAGTGCGCGGGCACGTGCGGGCAGCCGATGCCCCGTTCCCGGGCCCAATCGCGCAGGTTGGCATCGTAATATTTCCAGATGCGCTCGCGATGCGACTGGATGGCCGGCCAGACTTCCATCTGCGCGAAGAGGAAGGCCGCGAGGACGTCGCTCATCACGTAGCTCGACCCAATGTCCACCCAGGAATATTTATCCACCTGCCCGCGGAAATACCGGCTGCGGTTGGTGCCTTTTTCGCGGAGGATTTCGGCGCGGTCAATCAAACGGGCATCGTTAATGAGAATCGCGCCGCCTTCGCCGCAGGTGATGTTTTTGGTTTCGTGAAAACTCTGCGCGGCGAGCGCGCCGAACGTCCCGAGCCAGCGGCCGCGGAACTTGCCAAACAAGCCGTGCGCGTTGTCCTCCACCACGGCCACCCCATGCCGCGCCGCGAGATCGTTGATGACATCCATTTCGCAGCCCACGCCGGCATAGTGGACCGGCACGACCGCCCGGGTGCGGGGCGTGATCAGGCTTGCCAGTTGCCGCTCATCGAGGTTCAAGGTGTCCGGCCGGATGTCAGCGAAGACGATTTTTGCGCCGCGCAGGGCAAAGGCGTTGGCGGTGGAAACGAACGTGAACGAAGGCACGATCACTTCGTCGCCCGGCTGGAGGTCCAGCAACAAGGCGCACATCTCGAGCGCGTGGGTGCAGGAGGTGGTGACCATCGCCTTGGGCACGCCCAGGATTTGTTCGAGCAGCGCGTGGCATTTCCGGGAGTACGTCTGGTCGCCGGCAATCTGGCCGATGGTCATCGTGTGGAAGATGTACTCCAATTCCCGGCCTTGGAGCGAGGACTGGTTAAACGGGATGGGGTAAACTTCAGACATAAGTCATGCTGCCGGGCTGCCATGGAAAGCAGTAACATTCATCCGCGTGCGGTATTATGGTTCTGCCGATGCAAAAGAGAAGCTCCAAAATTATTTCGAACGATGTCTGGTTTGCCGCCTCCCTGGGCTTGGTCTAGATTTTTCGAATGACGGCCAGAGACAGGGGGCCGTCTCCCGAGCTCACCAACTCGACCAGTTGGCAATTCCGGCCTAAAAACCACGCTATGGGGCGTCCGCCAAAGGCCACGGCTGGCGTTGGCTTTCTGAACATCATCATGGCGGTGGCACTCAGATGAGCACACGCGGCGGCCATATCGTCCACTTCATAGCAAACGTGGTGCAGGCCGCCGCCTTGTTCGAGCGCCTGGGCCAGTTTGCTGCCCGGTCCATTCGGCGAAATCAATTCACACCAGCAAGCGGCCCCGGGTTGGCGCAGGAACCGGACCAGAGCGGTCTGCACCTCATCTTCAATGATGGGACTTTCAACGACGTAGCCGAACCGGGCCCCGAGATTTGCCGATTCGGCTTCGATGTCCTTAACCAGAATACCAACATGATGAAGGTTAAACGGAACCGGCGACATCGTGGGATGGGTGGACACGGTCACGTTTGGCGGCCGCCGGATCCGTTGGACTTGGCGGAGATAAGTTCAGTGATATCACCGATTGACTTGACGGCGGCCATTTCGTCCGTGGTAAACCGGACGCCAAAAGCGCTCTCCATCGCCATAAACAAGTTAATCATGCCCAGGGAGTCCAAACCCTTGATCTCAGCCAGCCGGGTTTGGGCCGACAACGATGGCTTGGGAATATTGAGGTCATCCTGGCAAATGTCCTCAATCCGTTTAACCAGGTCATCGTTCGGTCGGTTCATAAATATCAGCATGGGTGGCGCGCAAGTTTTGGATCAGCGGTTCAATTTCCATTTCAAAACTTCCTTCGCCCAGGGCGCGCATCCCGCAATTGGAGTAGAAATTCCTGGCGACACTATTTTTCGAGGAGACAATATATTGGGCCGAAACCCGGGTCAATCCCGCCGTCTGCAAGTCCAATAATACCAAAGAGAGAAACCCGTTTTCCACCCCCCGTCCCAACACCCGGCAGCTCAATAGAAAATTGTCAATGCGCCCGCATTCGCCTTCCCGGCGAACCATGCAGACGCCGATCAAGCCCTCGTGTCCAAATTTGTCCTCATATTCCACTCCATAGACGGCCCCCGTCTCGCCTGCCATATAGTGGGTCACCTCGGCTTCGGTGCAGCGGCGGTTGTTGAGATTGAATTGGTTGGTCTTTTGCGTCAACTGCGCGATGCGCGCCGCCGTTTGCGGATCATTTTTGCGCAGTACCAGGCGGATCTCCAGGCTCGCGATGAAATCCTCCAACTTCAGTCTGCTTCCCCATTCGCGGCGCTTTTGATTCCGCTCATACTGCCCGGTTTTGTTAAGATCGGCTTCGGTCAGTTTCACGCGCGGAAAATAGCGATAGACCACCTCGCCCAGGAACCAGCTCTTCAGCAGCGCTGCGTCCGCGGGAAAGTCCGGCACTGCCACCTCGCCCACACACTGTCGCACCAGGGCGCGCTCGGCCGGGCTGTCGTCCACGAACACCAGCGAATCCAGGCCCACGTTCAATTCCTTGGCAATTTCCCGAAGATTATCGGCCTTGTTTTTCCAATTAACCCGCTGGGCGGCAAAATCCGTGGACTTCAGCACCATCATCGGGGACTTCTCCAAAAACTCGCGCACCGCGTCTTCGTCGTTCTTCGAATTCAGCGCCAAGAGGACCCCGATCGCTTTAAGCGCCTTGACGCATTTCTGGAAATCACGATACGCCTTGCCGATGCCATCTTCGGATAATTTCACCCCCTCGGGCCCGTCTTCCCCCAATACGCCGCCCCATAAGGTATTGTCCAAATCCAACACCAGAACTTTCCGGGAGATACCTCGCACCGCCCGCAGGAGACCGTCCAGGTCTTCGGCCATCGCCTTGAAACCGTTTTGCGTGTACTTGATCCGCCCCAGGTACCAATACTTGTCATCGTAAAAAAACGCCCGCCCGTGCAGGCGCAAAAGCCGCTGAAAATCCCATAGGAACACATTGGAAACGTTGCGGGCAAATGCGCGCAACATCTCGTTCATGCCCGCCTCAATCGCCGACGGCGCCAGCGGGCCGGCGAGATGGCTGGCGAAAGAAAAGGGCGGCAACGCAAGCGAGCTGATAATCACGTTGACGGTCGGGCGTTCTTCGCAAAACCCCCGCAATGCCGCCAGGAAATCCGCCAGGTCAGGGTTCTCCCCCGGGTTCGAGGCCAGGCGAAAAAAGTCGTCCTTCAAAAGTTCCTCCGCATCCAGATGCACGAACACCGCGTCCAAGTCCCGCTGATAAAGGCCTGACTGCTTGTTCAAAAGCTCCAACAGATGCTGGCCGTAAGCGCAGAAGTACGGATCCACCGCCCCCATCTGCCGGTGGAGCTGCAGTTTTAGCGGATCGAGGTTGATATTGCTCAATACGGCGAGTTTCATTCGGTTCCCGCTCAGGTTTCCGCCGGCAACAGACAGGGCGAAGCCGGCGACCGCCAATGGTAGGTGAATTCCGGCAGGGACGCCTGAAAACCCAGATGCGTGTAAATGTTCATCACCCCGGTATTCACCGCGGAAATCTTGGTGGCTATCGAACGCACTCCCTCTGCCTCCAGGGCGTCCAACGTTCCGGCATACAGCATTGGCCCCAGCAGACCGTTGGATGCTTCCGGCGCCACCGCCGCCAGCCAGAGTTGCGCTTTGTCCTGCTTCACTTCCGTAAACATAAAGGCGGCGGGCCGGCCCGCCGGCCCAATCACCAGAAATCTCATTCCCGGTTCCGGCCGCTGCAGGGATTTGTGCAACCAGACCTCGAACCGTTTATTCGCCAGCTCGCGCGGAAAACGCCGGTCGCGATGGTAGCGGCCAAAATTGAAAGCCGTCGCCGCAATGGACTCCAGCACCGGATGCTCCTCCAAAGTGGCCGGGCGCACCCGCGCTTCGAACGCCGGTCGCGGACGTTTCTTCAGATTCGCGAGCGTCATTTGGAGCGTCAAATCAATGCACGCAAATTCCAGCGCGCCCAAGGCATCGCTCCAAGCCAGCTCGCCGCCGGGCACCGCCGCCCAAAGAATTGCCGCGCCGGTTTGCCGCGCCCAGGCTGACAAGGATTCTGTGGCGGCGACACGTTCACCTGCGGTTGGGGGCGCTTCTCCCAGCAGGAGCCGGCCCACCGGAAAACCGAACACCTCGGTGTCGCCGGCCAGCAACTCCGCCCTGGCCCAGGCGCGCCCGGCGCAGTTCAACGGCTGCGGTTCAGTTTGCATGGGTTGAAGCCGGCGCCGGGGGTTCTGCCGTCGCGGTTTGCACGCAATAGGTCGGGCGCTCCATCATCCGAAAATGCATGCGTGCGAGGTATTCTCCGATGATCCCCAGCGCCAGTAGTTGCGCGCCGGAGAAAATGGAGATGATGGACGCGAGAAATGGGAATCCTTGCACCGTGGTCCCATCCAGTAGATATCGGCCAACGACGTACACCAGCACCAGCCCGCCAAAGGCGGTGCAGGCAAAACCCATGAGATTGGCCAGTTGCAGGGGCACGGTGGAAAAACCGGTCATCATGTTCATCGCGTGCCGGAACAGCATGCTGACGGTGTAGTTGGAGACCCCGGCCCTTCGCGGGTCGTGCCGCACCGGAATGGCCACAAACCGCATGGCGGCCCACGTCAGCACCACATCAATCGACACAAACGGACTGTGATACTCCGCAAACGCGTCGCGGGCCTGGGTCCGGAACGCGCGAAACGCCGAAACGTGGCGCGCGGTTTCTGCTCCCATGGATCTTTGCAAGGCCAGCTTGGTCAAGACGGACGCGGCATTTCTCAGCCAGCCATGCTGTTCATGTGCAGGATACCCATAAACCACTTCGAAGCCCTCGTCCATTTTGGCCAACAGCTTGTGAATCTCTTCCGGGGGATGTTGCAGGTCATCATCCATGGTCACCACGGTGGGATAGCGGGCGGCGCGGATGCCACAGAGCAGGGCATTATGCTGCCCGTAATTCCGCATCAAGTTGATGCCGTGCACCCACGAAAACTTGCCGGAGAGCTCCCGGATGACGTTCCAACTTTGATCCCGGCTGCCATCATTGACCAGGATCACTTCAAATTCCCTGGCCAGGCCGGGTAACGCCTGCCCGAGGCGTTCGAGCAGCCCGGGCAGAATGGCGGCGCTGTTATAGACCGGGACCACCACGGAGATTTGATGGGGCGCGTTTGAGTCCGCTGGCATTCAAGTGTCAATGCCGCAGTTCCCGGGCTTTGTCACGCCAAAAGTGCTGAAATTGCCGGGCGGGCGCATCCGGACACTCTGCTTGGCCGATCCATGAACATCCGCTATCTTGCGCCCGTGCAATTTCAAAAAATCACCATCGTCGGTGTCGGCTTGCTGGGTGGCTCCCTGGGGTTGGCGGCCAGACAGCGCAAGCTGGCGCGGGAAGTCGCGGGCTTCGTCCGCCGCCCGGCCAGCCTGAAGGACTGCGAGCGGGCCGGAGCCGTGGATTATGCCACCACCGACCTCCTCGCCGCCGTTTCGGGGGCGGACCTGGTGGTCCTTTGCACGCCCCTGGCGCAGATGGAGCCGCTGGTGCGGCAACTACTGCCCGCGCTCAAACGCGGCGCCATCGTCACTGACGTCGGCAGCGTCAAGGCCGATCTCGTGCGGACCGTCGGCGCCCTGGTGCAAAAAGCCGGCGCGTATTTTGTGGGCAGCCATCCCATGGCCGGCGGCGAAAAAATGGGCGTGCTGGCGGCCCGTGCCGATCTGTACGCCGGCGCCGTTTGCGTCCTCACGCCCGTGAAAAAATCCAACCCCCGCGCCGTCCGCGCCCTGGAAAAATTCTGGCAGGCGCTCGGCGCCCACACGTTGCGGCTGGACGCGGCGGAACACGACGCCCTCGTCAGCCGCTCCAGCCATCTGCCGCACGTGGTCGCGGCGGCCCTGGTGAACCTCGTGCTGGATCCGGCCGCGCCGCGCCGCCAGACCCCCCTGTGCGCCAGCGGGTTTCGCGACGCCACCCGCATCGCCTCCGGTTCGCCCGAAATGTGGCGCGACATCGCCCTCTCGAACCGCAAAAACGTCGTCCGGTCTCTCACTGCTTTCGTGGCTGAATTGCAGCGCTTTCAGGCCCTGCTTCAGCGAAACGACGCTGCGCAAATCGAGGAGTTCTTCGCCGCCGCCAAGCGGCGCCGCGACCACTGGTGCGCCGGTGGCGCCTCGTCTTCGCCGGAATAACCCTGCCCATGAATCCTCAAAGCAATGTTAGTATGAAGAAGCTCGCCCTCACCCCGGCCCTCTCCCCCAGGAGAGGGAGAAACGGTTTCCGCGTCTTGGCGATGGTGCGACGCTGGATTTGCGAGTGGTTCGGGGCTTCGATGCGCGAACCTTTTTTCTTCTTCAACCCTTCCGGTTCCTTCGGCTATTCTGCTGCCCATGGCGTTGCCTGAGCTCATCGAAATCCTCCCGCTGGGTCAACCCGTGCAGGCCGAGATCACCGTGCCCGGTTCGAAGAGTATCACCAACCGCGCGCTCATTCTCGCCGCGCTGGCCCAAGGCGAAGTCACGCTTCAGGGCGCCCTATGGAGCGAGGACACCCAGATCATGGTCGAATGCCTCAAGGCGCTGGGATTCGTCGTCCACGTCGCGCCCGACCTCGACGAGCTGTGCAATCGCACCCTCCTGGTTTTTGGTTTGGGGGGCACGGTGCCGCCCGGCGGCACGGACGCTGAGCCGCTGAATTTGTTTGTGGGCAACGCCGGCACCGCCGCGCGGTTCCTCGCCCCGCTGCTCTGCCTGGGCGACGGCGTTTACCGGCTCCATGGCACGCCCCGCATGCATGAGCGCCCCCAAGCCGGGCTCTTCCAAGCCCTGCGCCAACTCGGCTATCGTATCGAAGCCGAAAACGGCGACGACCGGTTGCCCGCCCGCGTCCTGGCCGGCAGCGCGGCGCGTTTGCCCGAGTCGCAAACCGAATTCGACCTGCGCAAGTCCGCGCCGCCCGCCCCCAAATTGTGCCGCGTCAGCATCGCGGAGAGCTCCCAATTCGCCTCCGCGCTCCTGCTGTTCTCCAAAACCGGCGGCTGGCAGATCGAAATTGAGGGCGAAAACGCCGAGGAATCGCCCTACGTCGTGATGACATCCAAGCTCCTCGAGGTCTTCCCCCACCAGGGCGGCACATTCCAAATCGAGCCCGACGCCAGCAGTGGCAGCTACTTTTGGGCGGCCAACTGGCTGGTGGCCGTCAATGCCTGGATGAAGGATTTTCCGAACGAGAACGATCCAGAAGTCCGGGCGCGTTTTCACGAAGTTTGGGAATGGGTCAAAGCCTCGCGGCCCGGCCAGTCTCCCGTGCCCGGGGGCGCCGGCGGTGCGTTCACTGTCCGCCACTGGCCCGCCTCGGGCTGGCAGATCGACGCCGATTTCCGGCAGTTCGTTCCGCTCCCCGGGAAGATTTCGCGCGCCGACCAACTCGGCGACAGCATCATGACGGCCATTATCCTGGGCGCCGATCTGTGGGGCGGCCTCGCCCTGGAGCAGCGCGAGAAGGGCATCGAATTTTCGGATCTGGGCCGCCTGCGCGTGCAGGAATGCGACCGCGTGGCGGCCCTGCACGCCGAGTTGACCAAGTGCGGCGCGCAGCTGGCGGTGACCGGCGACACGCTCACGGTTTACCAGACGCGCCAGTTGCACGGCGCGGAGATCGAAACCTACAACGATCATCGCATGGCGATGTGTTTCGCCATTCTGGGATTGAAAGTTCCCGGCATAAGAATTAAAAATCCCGCGTGTGTGAAGAAGACGTTCCCGAATTTTTTCCAGAAACTCGCCGCGCCGCCGCCGGCGGGACTCGGCGCCGAAATCTGGGAAGTTAAGGACGGCCGGCGCACCCGCCGCCTGGAGGGCGCGGAGCTGTTCGCCGATTGAGCGCGGCCCGGCTGAAGCAGCCGGCCGGCCACCACCACATGAATTTGAAAAAGTATCCCATTGTCATTGCCATAGACGGCACCAGCGCCAGCGGCAAGAGCACCAACGCCAAGCTCGTCGCCCGCGCGCTCGGCTATGTGTACGTGGACACCGGCGCCATGTACCGCACGCTCGCCTGGTATTGCCTCCAGAAAAAGGTGGATATCCTCAACGAAAAAGCCACCGCCGCCGCCTGCCGCAAGTGGAAGACCTCCCTCGAATGCGTCGAGCAAGACGGCTTGCGCGCCGTGCGCCTGCTGGTGGACGGCTATTTCCCGGAAGCGGAAATCCGCACCCCGGAAACCGCCGCCGCCGTCTCCCACGTCGCCGCCGTCCCCTCCGTTCGCAAATGGATGAAGCAGACCCAGCGCGATTGCGTCCGCTTTGGCGACCTGGTGATGGAAGGCCGCGACATCGGCACCAACATCTTTCCCGAGACCGATTTCAAATTCTATCTCGACGCCACCCTGGCCGAGCGCTCCGCGCGCCGCGCCGCCGACGGGGTCGAGGAAAACCTTGCCGTCCGCGACCAGCGCGACAGCCAGCGCGCCGTGGCCCCGCTGATGATCGCCCTCGGTGCCAAGGTGATCAACAATTCCGCCATGACCGCCGAGCAGACCAGCGCGCTGCTCCTGGAGGAAATCCGCGCCCGGCTGGGGCAGAATGTGAATCGCTGATGTGAACCTTTCCTACCGCCTCGGCTGGCTCACGTTTCGCGCCATGTACGCCACGTATTTTCACTGGCGCCTGTTCAATCCGGAGAACGTTCCGCTCCGAGGCAGCGTGATTCTCGCCTCGAACCACGCCAGCTTTCTTGATCCCCCGCTGGTCGGTTCGGGCGTCCACCGTGATATCAATTACCTGGCCCGCGAGTCCCTCTTCCGCTTTCCGGTCGTCGCCAGCGTGCTGCATTCGTGGAATGCCGTGCCGGTGGACCGCGATGGCGGCGGCGCCCGGGGGCTCAAGGCCATTCTCGACCGTCTGCTCAAGGGCGGCGCGATCATCCTGTTCCCGGAAGGCACCCGCACCCGCGACGGCCAATTGCAACCCGCCCGTTCCGGCGTGGGCCTGGTCATCATCAAGTCCACTGCCCCCGTCGTGCCCGTGCGGGTCTTCGGCACCTATGCCGCTTTCGGGCGCCAGCATAAATTCCCCCGGCCCTACGGCGTCATGGTCAAATACGGACGCCCTCTGCACTTTGAGAAACAGCGCGCCGAGGCCCAGAGCTGCGACAAGGCGCGCCTCAAGCAGATTTACCAGGAAGTGGCCGATGAAATCATGGCCGCCATCGCGCGCCTTGAACCGCGGGCGGAATAGGCTGAAGCACGGACAGACACAGACGGGCACGGAAAAGCGATGACTTGCTGCGCCGCCTAAATTCCCCAGTCCGACAGCGTCTGGCTGATCCGGTTGACGATCTGCGTCAGCCGGGGATGCGTCTGTTCCAGGTTTTCCACCGACGAACGCAGGCCCTGCAGCGAGATTTCCCGCAACTGCGGGTTCTGCTGGTGCCGCGTGGCCTCGTGCGCGGAAAGCTGGGCGAATTGCGCAATGCTGTCGGCCTGTTCCCCGTCCGTCTGGGACAACTGAGCCACCTCCGTCTTCAACGTGGCCAGCAATTGCAGCAGCTCCGCCCGCTGGTCCGGGTTCGCCGATTCGGCGACCCTGATTCTGGCTTCGATTTCGCTGATGGTTTTTTCAATCATGGCCATAGAGCAAAATGACCGCTTCCTTCGCCGCCCGCAAACAAATTCACCACCGCCCGATCCGCGGCAGCACTGGTCGCACCAAGTCCCAGATGCGCTCAGAGACACTCTCCAGCGATCCCGATGTGTCCACGGTGCAAAAACGGTTCGGCTCCGCGGCCGCAATCGCCGCAAAGCCCTGTTCCACCCGCTCAAAAAACTCCCGGCCCGCCGCCTCGATCCGGTCGCGCATGAAGGGCAGGTTGGACTGCCGCGCCGCGCGGCGCTGTTCGCTCTCCGCCGCCGACACCGTCAGCAGCAGCGTCAAATCCGGCCGCGTCTCGCCCACCGCGATGTCGATGACGCTTTGCACCATGGTCAAATCGAGCTGCCGTCCGTAGCCCTGGTAGGCCGTCGTGGAATCGTAAAACCGGTCGCACAGCACCACTATGCCCGCCGCGAGCGCGGGCCGGATGACCTCGCGGACCAGTTGTGCGCGGCTCGCGTTCATGAGCAGCAGTTCGGCCTCGGCGGTCATGGCCGCGTTGTCCTTGCTGTGCTTCAGCGTGTGCCGGATTTCCTCCCCAATCAGCGTGCCGCCCGGCTCGCGGGCCGTGTGCACCCCGTACCCGAGCTCTCGCAGATGCCGCGCCAGGCGATCAATCTGCGTGGATTTGCCGCAACCCTCCGAACCCTCGAACGTGATGAATGCGCCTTTGGCCATGTGTGAATTCGGGTTTGGATTTGCGTTTGAGCGCGTTGGTTGCCGGTTTCCCTCAGTTTTTTTTCAGCTTCGGCCCTTTGGGCGTGTCTTCAATCACCCAGCCCTTGGCCTTCAGTTCGTCGCGGATGGCATCCGATCGCTTGAAATCCTTCGCCTGGCGGGCCGCTTGCCGGGCCGCCAGCAGCGCCTGGAGTTCCGCCGGGATCTCGTCCGCCGCCGCCGGCGCACCCACCCCGAGCACGGAATCCACCCGGGCCCACGCTGCCAGTGCTGCCGCCGCTTCCGCCACGTCCACCGCATTCTCCGCCAGCCGCTTGTTCGTCTCGCGCACCCATTCAAACACCGACGCCCACGCGGCCGAGATGTTCAAGTCGTCCGCCAGCGCCGCCGAAAAGCCGGCCACCAGTTGCCCCGCGGCGCCGGCTGTCGGCGGTTCCGGGCAGGGGGGCGGAACGCCGGCCAGCGCCCGCAGCTTGCCCACGCACTCATCCAGCCGCGCCAAGGCCGTGCGCGCGCTCTGCAGACCTTCGAGCGTGAAGTTGAACGTTTCCCGGTAATGCGCCGTCAGCAGCAGATACCGCACTTCCCGGCCGCTGAATCCCTTGGCCAGCAGGTCCCGCAGCGTGAAAAAGTTCCCGGCGCTCTTGCTCATCTTCTTACCCTCCACCAGCAAGTGCGCCCCGTGCAGCCAGTACCGCACAAACGGCTTCCCCGTGGCTCCCTCGCTCTGGGCGATCTCATCCTCGTGATGCGGAAATTTCAAATCCTCGCCGCCCAGGTGCACGTCAAAGGTTTCCCCCAGCGCCTTCATGCTCATCGCTGAACATTCAATGTGCCACCCCGGCCGGCCCTCCCCCCACGGGCTCGGCCAGAAAATGTCGCCGTCGGCCGGCGCTCGCGCCTTCCATAGCGCAAAGTCCGCCACCGCTTCCTTCTCGTATTCGTCCGCCGCCACCCGCTCGCCCACGCGCAACGCCTCAAAATTCAGTTTTTGCAACTGCCCGTAGGTGCAGCCGGCCCCGCGGTATTTTTCGATGGAAAAATACACCGACCCGTCTCCGGCCTGGTAGGCCACGCCCCGCGCCACCAGTTTGCCAATGAGCGCCGTGATCTCCGGGATGTGCTCCGTGGCTCGCGGCGTCTGGTCCGGCGGCCGGCAGTTCAGCGCCTTCAAATCCTCGAAAAACGCCGCCTCAAAGCGCCCCGTGAATTCCCGCAGCGAAGTCTGCTTATCCTGCACGTGCTTGATGATTTTGTCGTCCACGTCCGTGATGTTCATGACGTGCCGCACCACGTACCCGGAAAACTCCAGGGTGCGGTGGACCAGGTCCGCAAACACAAACGTGCGCCAGTTGCCGATGTGGGCGAAGTCATAGACCGTCGGCCCGCAGCAATACATGCCCACGGTTTTGCCGTCCGGGGCGGAGGGCGTGAACGGCTGCACGGAACGGGTCAGAGTGTTGAATAATTTCAAGGCCATTGGCAGGCGCAAGTTAAGGCGCGGCGTGCCAAAGCAAAAGACGAAATTTACGGCGGGGTGGGGTTCACCAGCCCCAAATCGTAGATCGGCAGCCCCTGCCGGCTGCGTCCCACGGCCAGCGCAAACCAGTCCACGTGATAGGTTCCGTTCACCGCGGGGATCGTTTTGAGCTGCTCCTTGATCTGCGCCCGCGCCAGCTCCAGTTGGTCTAGTTGGCTGAGATCGTTCGTGGCGGCGGCGCGTTTCTGTTCCGCCTTCCACCCGTAAGTGTACATTCCCTGCGATCTCAACTTGAGCGTCGTCCGGGCATATGCCAGCGCCCGCGCTTCCGCCTTCGCGGCCGAATTGGTATTGCTTTCATATTGCTGCCGCAGGTTCACGATCTGCTGGTCGGCCTGGCTCAATTGCATCCGCAACAGGTCATACGTCTGCTCTTCCGTCACGGGCGGATTATTCAGGATGATCCGCGCATTCGTGCGCTCGGTGGGACTGTTGTAAATGACCGCATTCAGCACCCAGCTCGAGCCCATGGTGGCCACCTTGGTGCCGGTCACCCGCGCCCACGCCATCAGCGGCCGGTCGCCCGCCTCGACGACGAGGTTCGTATCCGCGTGTTTCGTCAGGGGCTGCTGCGCCCACCAGTCGAACAGCGGCCGCAAATTGACGATCGCCGGCCCGCGGAACACCCGCACCGGATACCGGCACACTTCCCAGCTCTGGTTCGTCTGCGCCAGCGCCGCCACCGCCGCCAACCCCAGACAAAGTATTAAGCCGGTGATTTTCATTTGCCACAGGCTAGGGGCTTCCCGCCGGCCGGAGAATTAAAAACTTGCCCGCAGTCCCCTTTTCGCCAAGATTTTCAAACACGTAGGTAAACATCCAATCTAATCTGATAAATTTATGGGACGCATATATAACGACATCGTCGAAACCGTCGGCCACACCCCGCTGGTCCGGCTCAACAAGGTCACCGCCGGTCTTGAGGCAACCATCGCACTCAAGTGCGAGTTTTTCAACCCGCTCGGCAGCGTCAAGGACCGCATCGGCATGTCCATGATCGCGGATGCCGAAAACCGCGGCATCCTCAAGAAGGACACCGTCATTATTGAGCCCACCAGCGGCAACACCGGCATCGCCCTGGCCTTCGTCGCCGCGGCCAAGGGCTATAAGCTCATCCTCACGATGCCTGAGACCATGTCCCTGGAACGCCGCACCCTGCTGGCCATGCTCGGCGCCAAACTCGTCCTCACCCCCGGTGCCGAAGGCATGAAAGGCGCCATCTCCCGCGCCGAGGCCATCGCCCGCGAAACCCCCAATTCCTGGATCCCCCAGCAGTTCGAAAACCCCGCCAATCCCGCCATCCATGCCAAAACCACCGCGGTTGAGTTGTGGGAGGACACGGACGGCAAGATTGACATTCTGCTTTCGGCCGTCGGCACCGGCGGCACCATCACCGGTTGCACCGAGTATATCAAGCCTAAGAAACCGTCGTTCCAGGCCATTGCGGTCGAGCCGAAAGACTCGCCGGTGATTTCCCAGACGCTGGCCGGCGAGCCCATCAAACCCGGCCCCCACAAGATCCAAGGCACCGGCGCCGGCTTTGTCCCCAAAAACCTGCACCTCAAGGACGCCGCGGGTCATCCGCAAATTGTGGAGTGCATCCAGGTGACCAACGACGAGGCGTTCTCCATGGCCCGCCGGCTGGCCAAGGAAGAGGGCCTCCTGGTCGGCATTTCCACCGGCGCCAATGTCACGGCCGCCATCGCAGTCGCCCGGCGTCCCGAAAACAAGGGCAAGCTCATCGTCACCATCGCCTGTTCCACCGGCGAGCGGTATCTGAGCACCGCCCTCGCCGCCGAAGCCAAGGCCGAAGTGGGGGGGTGAGCCGCCACGCTTGGCCGGATATTTCGCGGGCAATTCGGTAGCGCAGACTTCCAAGTCTGCTGTATCGCGGGTTTCCAAACCCGCAGGGCATCCCCATTGCCGACGCCCTCGAACTTGCGACGGCCTGCCGATTTGGAAATCGGCGATACAGCAGGTTTGGAAACCTGCGCTACGGTGGTTCTGCCGGCGTCCCTCCAAGCCAGGATGAAACATCCGGGTTAGCGATTTGAATTTAGCCCATTAGGCGCATTTTGACACGGTCTTCCGTGGCCGTTGGGGGAGAAAACGCCCCACTGCCGCCCCCCCTGGGAATTCCACCCTGAAATTAACGTCGAAAATAATAGTTGCCTTTTCAGTGTTTTAGGCTTAACTAATGAACTGTCGAAGGTTTTGACGGGCTGCTTGCCCTCAGGGTAGGTGGCAATTTTCCAAAGTTCACTTTTCCAGGCAATTTTTCGGAAGGGTTTCGGCTTTCGACAACAACATTATGAGCGATACGCAAAACAACGGCGATAAGGCCAATTACGGAGCCGGATATCTTGAGATCTCCGAGAAGGGCTTCGGCTTTCTCCGCACGGCACAAAACCACTTCCATCCCAAACCCACTGACATCTTCGTCACTCCCGACACCATCCGCCGTAGCTTCCTGCGCGAAGGCACTTTCATCGAGGGCCCCACGCAGCCGCCCCATCGCGGGACCAGCCCCCAGCTCAAGGCTGTGGACAAGGTCAACACGATGTCCTTCCAGGATTACACCAAGGCCGTCCGCTTCGAAAACCTCACCAGCATTGACCCCATCGAGAAATATCTGCTCGAAACCACCCCCGACCAGCTCGAAACCCGGGTCATTGACCTCGTGACGCCCATCGGCAAGGGCACCCGCGGCCTCATCGTCTCCCCGCCCCGCACCGGCAAGACCACCATTCTCAAGCAGATTTGCAACGCCATCACCACCAATCACCCCGACGTCCATGTCATGGTTCTCCTCATTGACGAACGCCCCGAGGAAGTCACCGACTTCCAGCGCTCCGTCAAGGCCGAGGTCGTCGCCTCGTCCAATGACATGGAAATCGAGACCCACGTCCGTCTGTCCCGCTTCATGATTGAGCGCTGCCGGCGCCTCGTCGAATCCGGCAAGGACGTCTTCGTGCTGATGGACTCGCTTACTCGCATCGCCCGCGCCTACAACAGCGTCCATGGCGGCAGCGGCCGGACGATGACCGGCGGTGTGGATGCCCGCGCCCTGGAAATCCCCCGCAAGATGTTCGCCTCCGCCCGCAAAATTGAAAACGGCGGCTCGCTCACCATCCTGGCCACCGCGCTCGTGGACACCGGCTCCCGCATGGATGAACTCATCTTCCAGGAATTCAAGGGCACCGGCAACATGGAGCTCATTTTGGACCGCAAGCTTTCCGACCGCCGCCTGTTCCCGGCCATCGACATTCCGAAGTCCGGCACCCGCAAAGAGGAAAAGCTGTTCCCGCCCAAGCACCTCGAGGCCATCCGCAAGCTGCGCCGCACGATGGTGGACTTGAACCCCATCGAGGCCATGGAGACCCTGACCGCCGCCCTCAAGAAGAACAAGACCAACGAGGAGTTGCTGAACAAGCTCTCCCTGAGCGCCTAGTCGCTTCGCAGGGCGAAACGGTTGCGACACTCACAGAGACTGGTCACCCGACTTCCGCCGGGAACCCCAACGGGGTTCAATCATCCAGCCCAAGGTTGGCGAGCTTGCGAGCCTACCTTGGGTCCAAGCCGATCCAATTCATCAACTCTGTAGGAGTTGAATCTTGGGGTGCGTGATCACCTCGCTCATCTCAATTCGTGGCGGCTATCGAGGCTGATTCAACTCTTTCAGAGTAGGTGACGATCTTCGCGGTTCACCCAGCGTAGCTGCTCCTGCGTCGCCGCAACGCTGGGCTGGATGATTCAACGCCGTTGGCGTTGGAAAAAGCGATTGCCTGATCAGCTTTCCTCAACCCTGACAGGGAAAGATGTGGGTGATGACAAGCGTTTCAATTTCAACTCCGAGTTGAATTCAGCACGGCCAAAGTCCCACCGGGACGGCTGATTTGCATTTTCGATTGGGTGTATGCGGCTGGGGCACCACGCAGAAAAATGAAGCTTGCTTTCTTCGGTGAGAGCGTTTAATTCCGTCCGATGATAACGACGGCTGGATCGTATATTGACGAATCGCCGACTTGATTGCGAATCAGATGACAAAAACAGCGGTGTGGCACTACACATTTTCAATATACGATCCGGCCGTTGCTCAATCACAGTTGAAGCGACAGCCACGCTTTATGAAATATCGTGCTCCACTAATTATAGCAGTTATATTTTCTCTACTGATTATTGGTTGCTCCAAGCATTCATCGGATACGGCTATGAAGACAGACGAGACAATTGCATCACAGCCTCCTGGACAGGTTTTCCCGTGGCCACAAGGCATAGTTTTGGCAGCCCTTGACGAGGCAACGATTGCACTCCCGATGGCCATATTCGGCAAGGACGAACAGATTGGTTCTGTTGTTCTTGGTCCAGTTGACATGCAGATTAACATTCCAAAGCAGGGCGACACGTTTTACATCCGTTTGAAACCGGGCATGTCTGTTAGTTTAACGAAGTCATGTCAGGCCCGAGTGGTAGCAGAGGACAAGCAGCCCCGAAGATTTAAGATTTCTAGCCCTCATGTCAAAAATGCCGCCTAACCCATTCTCTGGAACCTTCGCCGTCAACGCCGTGTGGAATTCGGCATTGCCAGAGTCCCGCAGGGACGGCTGCGTTAATATTCCACAAATACCGTTCGTTGGATTTTCATGGCTCGTTTGCCGCTCGCCCATTCTTCAATTCCCGCGCCGCATGCTTGCCCCAAGCGGTATAGCCGGCGCCGCTTTTGAGCAGCATCGCCGGCTGCCATTGTTCGTCATACCAGCACGCCACCCAGCCAATCCCGCGCTCGTCCAGATAGGACATCAACGGGTTGCCGTACGTGCTCGCGTCGCCGCTGGGATAGTGGTCCGGCGGATTGGGCGTTTCCTGTTTGTCAATGTAACCCCACTCGGTGATCACCACCGGATAACGCGCCGCGACGTTGCCAAAATCGTGGTTCCACCCGGACTGCGGATGGCTCGGAAAAATGTGGGAGGCATAAGCGAGGTTGTCGCCGGCCACCGGCTCCCGCCGCACCCAGTCCAGTTCGCGACCGTAGTTCAGCCCGCCGACGATGATGAGCTGGGTGGCTCCCTGCGCCCGGATCACCCCCGCCAACCGGCCGGCGCAGCGCTGCCAGTCCGCCGCGGAGATGTTCTGCGGTTCGTTGAAAATCTCGAAGACGACTTGCGGATCGGCGCGGAAATGCGCCGCCACCTGCGCCCAGAAGTTGGTGGTCATCGCATCCGTGTGGCAGAACAGCTCGGGAACCTGCGGCGCGTATCCGGTCATCTCGTTGCCGATGGAATGCCAGTCCAGAATGACATACAGGCCCAGCTCTCCGGCCCACTTCACGGCGGGGTCCAGATAGTGGGGCAGGTAATTCGTATCGTTCACCCAAAACTGCGGATGCACGGGAATCCGGATGACATTGGCGCCCGTCGCGCGCACGGCCTCAAACAGGGCGCGCGTGTAACGCCCTTCCCCCGCGAGCCTGCCCGGGTCTGGAATCATCAGCCCTTTGAAGCGGACGATTTCCAGGTTTGCATTCACGATGCGGTTGCCTCTGGTCTGAAGCTGGGAAGGCCGGTGGGAAATCGCGGCTGGTTCCACCAAACCATTCGTGGCCTGTGGCGCGACGAGTGTCGGCTCGGCGGCCGGCGCAATAAGCCCGTAACCCAACAGAAGAGCCGTTGCCAAAAGTAAGATTTGTGGCTTCATGATGTCTGAGTATTGCTATACGAACAGCAGTTTGAACGGATGGCAAGCGGGATTGATGGAAATCGCAGCCGGTAAATGGCACATCCCCCTGAACCCGAAGATGGTTGGACGAAACACCTCACCCCGGCCCTTTCCATGAACCGAGCGGTTGGCGCGCGGCGTTCACGCCGCTTCAACTTCCTAGGCTGCGAGACCTTGGCACATTGAAGCGGCGTGAACGCCGCGCGCCGGTTCAGGGGTTCAATGCGCGAAATGGCTCGGGAAATTCTCTCCCCATCGGCTCCGCAGACTCCGCCGA
>Ga0182030_10007648_pt1 | contig 22508 bp, 18 predicted proteins | sample 812S3MmetaG_FD_121299 | JGI IMG/M metagenome (GOLD analysis project Ga0182030, IMG submission 121299) | Permafrost microbial communities from Stordalen Mire, Sweden - 812S3M metaG (Illumina Assembly) | ecosystem: Environmental > Terrestrial > Soil > Wetlands > Permafrost | place: Sweden... | reverse complement strand
CTTATCAGAACCTCGGCTACCCGAACGGTTACTTCAACGATCGCCTGGTACAGGTGATCGATGTGCTGTTGGCGACGCCGCAAGTGAGTGGCCCGATCGAGCTGGTGCAGCCGAATGTCATGTACACTTTCGCCGATCCGGCGCTCGAGGCTCGCCCCGCCGGGCAGAAGTTGCTGATTCGCATGGGGCCTGAGAACGCTGCGGCGATCAAATCAAAGCTGATGGAGTTGCGCGCGCTGATCACCGCGGCGCCGCCTAAGCACTAAGTCAACGACGATGATCTTTTAAAAAAACCGAGGGGGAAGTATGTCGAGCACGACAGCTGAATTGGGAAATATCGATGCGACGAAGCAGGGCAATTGGCTGATTGTCGGCGGCGCCTCCCTCGGCACCGTGTTCGAGTGGTATGACTTCTACCTGTACGGCTTGCTGGCCACCGTCATCAGTTCGCAGTTCTTTTCCGGCGTCAACGAAGTCACCGGCTTCATCTTCGCGCTAGCAGCATTCGCAGCGGGTTTTGCGGTACGTCCCTTCGGCGCGCTGGTATTCGGCAGGCTGGGAGATTTGGTCGGTCGCAAACACACCTTCTTGATCACCATGGGCATCATGGGCGGTGCCACCTTCGCGGTGGGATTGTTGCCGAGCTACGCAACCGCCGGCGTGTTCGCACCCATCATGTTGTTGACGTTGAGGTTGCTGCAGGGTCTGGCGCTCGGCGGAGAATACGGCGGTGCTGCTACCTATGTTGCCGAAAATGCACCGCCGGGGAAACGCGGCCTGTTCACCAGCTACATCCAGACCACCGCCACCTTGGGTTTGTTCGGAGCTCTCTTGGTGGTGATCGGCACCCGCCTCGGACTCGGTGAGGATGTCTTCAAATCGTGGGGATGGCGCATTCCTTTCTTGCTGTCCGTGATTCTGTTGGGCGTATCGCTGTGGATACGAACACGCCTGGCGGAAAGTCCCGTCTTTACCAAGATGAAAGCACAAGGCACCACCTCGAAGGCGCCGCTCGCGGAGGCGTTCGGCCGGTGGTCGAACTTGAAAATCGTGCTCGTCTGCTTGCTCGGTGCCGTCATGGGCGAAGCCGTCATTTGGTATACCGGACAGTTCTACGCATTGTTCTTCCTGGAACGCACGCTGAAAGTCGATGGCGCGACCACCAACATATTGACCGCGATCGCGTTGTTGCTGGGGACCCCGGCTTTCGTGCTGTTCGGATGGCTCTCGGACAAGATCGGCCGCAAGCCGATCATCATGACCGGCTGCTTGTTGGCAGTGCTGACCTATTTCCCTCTGTTCCATGCCTTGACGCGCTATGCGAATCCGGCGCTGTACGCCGCGCAAAGCTCCACCCCGGTCACGGTGATCGCGGATCCGCAAAGTTGTTCGTTTCAGTTCGATCCCGTCGGCAAGAACGCCTTCGATTCGACTTCCTGCGACATTGCGAAGAGCTTTCTTGCCAGGGCCAGCGTTTCTTACAGTCGTGAGGATGCACCCGCCGGTTCAATCGCGCAGATTCGCAGCGGCGCTGCGACTTTCACGGCTCCCGATCCTCGCGTCTTGACCGGTGCCGCCCGCAAGAGCGCCATTGCGAGTTTCCAAAAACAGGTCAAGGGTGCGCTGAGCGCCGCCGGATATCCTGACAAGGCGAATCCCGAGACGATCAATAAACCCATGGTGGTGGGGGTGCTGTTCGTGCTGGTGCTGTTCGTGACCATGGTGTACGGGCCATTGGCGGCACTGCTGGTGGAACTGTTCCCCGCGCGCATTCGCTACAGCGCCATGTCGCTGCCTTACCACATCGGCAACGGTTGGTTCGGCGGATTCCTGCCGACCACGGCTTTCGCCATGGTGGCTGCCACCGGCGATATCTACTACGGGCTGTGGTATCCGATCGTGGTGGCGGGCATCACACTGGTGGTTGGATTGGTGGCGCTGCCGGAGACATTCAAGCGCAGCATCGACGCCTGACGCGCTGTAATAATCCCCTGACGGGACGTTACATTCCCTTCACGCAAGTCGGCCATGTCCGAATTGTGACGTTATATGTTTATAGGCGGCGTGGTGGTGTCTACGCTGAACCTTAGACCTCTATAACTGGGCGTACAAATATGACGAATTCCAACCGAAAATTGATACCCGGCAAGGTGCCCGGTAGGGCAGCCGGAACGTTGGGCTTGGGTCTGGGTATCGTGGCTTTGACCCTCGTGGGAGGTTGTGTGGTGCGCGTGGCCACACCGCCGCCGCCACCGCCGCCACGGGTGGTTTATAACCCGCCTCCGCCACCCCCGGCACCGGCGGTCGATGTAGAGGTGCAGGCGACCGAGGCGCCGCCGCCGTTGCCTGATTATGAGCAGCCCCCGCCCCCTGATGATGGCTACCTATGGACCCCTGGGTATTGGGCATGGGGCGGCGGCGCGTACTATTGGGTGCCTGGAACCTGGGTGCAGCCGCCGCGAGTGGGCGTGCTGTGGACACCGGGATATTGGGGTTTCGTGGGCGGCGTTTATGCGTTCCACGGCGGGTATTGGGGACCCCACGTCGGCTTCTATGGCGGGGTGAATTACGGCTTCGGCTACGGCGGCGTCGGATTTGGCGGCGGTCGCTGGGTGGGCAATTCGTTTGCCTACAATCGCTCGGTCACCAACGTCACAAACGTCACCGTCATTCACAATACGTACAATGAAACCGTGGTCAACAACACCACGGTCAACAACAAGGTGAGCTTCAACGGCGGTGCCGGCGGTGTCGCTGCGCAACCGACGGCGCAAGAGAGGGCCGCGGCGGCAGAACCGCATGTGCCTCCGACTCCCGCACAGCACCAGCATGTGCAGGAAGCGCAGCGTAATCCGGCGCTTGCGGCCAAGGCAAATGGGGGACACCCAGCAATTGCGGCGACGCCCAGGCCGGCAGCGTTCAGTGGGCCGGGAGTCGTGGGGGCCCGCGGTGCTGCGCCGGCGGCGGTGGCTGCGGCGCAAAACCGAGCCCCCGGCGCGCCCGGCGGTGCGGGTGTTCCGGGCAACCCGGGCGGTCATCCGCCAATCGCGGGTCAACCGAACGGCGTGCATCCTCCGGCAGCCAATGGCGGGCGTCCACCGACGCCGGCGGCGAAGGCGCCGCCTGCCAAGAAGCCGCCGCCCGCCAAGCCGAAACCCGAAGAACGCAAGAAAGAAGATCGCTAGCGATACCCGACATCAGGGCCATCCATGCGCGGCTGTACCCCCAAAGGGAGTGCAGCCGCGTTTTCATAGGGGGGCTCGCACCACGGGCAACTCGACGAAACTCGCATTGGCGCCCGCGTCGTAGATCTTGATGGTCGCTTTCTTGTAATCCGCCGGCTTGGCAAAGAAGATGTTGTCCACGTAAGTCTGGGGATTTCGGTCGTATAGCGGGAACCAGCTGGACTGCACTTGAACCATGAGCCTATGACCGGGCAGGAACACGTGATTGCTGGTCGGCAGCGCGAAGCGGTATAGCTGTTTCTGGTCTGCGGGGATGGGCTGCGGATTGCTGAGTGAATTACGGTAGCGCCCGCGAAAGATATCGGCGGCCACCATCAACTGATAGCCGCCCGTCTTGGGTTGGCGACCCACTTCATCAGGATAAACATCGATCAATTTGACCACGAAGTCGCCGTCGGTGCCGCTGGTGGCCGCAACCAAATTGGCGATGGGCTCGCCGCTGATCTTGAGCGGCGCCGTCAGCGCCGCCGTCGAGAAGCTCAACACATCGGTGCGCGAGGCCACATCGCGCTGATCGCTCACCAACCAGGTTTGCCAGCTGGACGCGCCATCCGGGCCGTCGATATGAATGGGACGCGGCAAGTATGGAATGGGCTTCGCGGGATCCGATACGTAGGCATCGAAATCCACGGCGCCGGCCTTGGGGCTGCCGCCGCCGCCGCCAGCCGCGGTGCCGCGCGCCGCGGGGCCGCGCGCCGCGGTCTCCAAGCTCAAGCCGCCACCGGTGTGAAGGACCAAATGCTCTAGCTCGATGCTGCAGCCGTCCAGGCAGCCGCTCGGCCAAGTCTTCAAGAACAGCCAACGGTTCCCGCCGGTTTCGAACGCGGTCACCGGCGCGAGTTTGAGGGGGGCGCGCGAGCCGGGGGCGCCTGAGCCAGGCGGGGCCTCATCCTTCAAATAGTGATCGAAAAAGGGCCGCAGTATTTGCTTGCGGAAGTATTCGGCGGTATCGCTGCCGAATCGTATTGCGCCGATCGCGCTGCCGTCGAGACGTTGTTGGTGATGGAACCAGGGGCCGATGACCAAGAACAGATTCGAGGTGTCGGCCTGCTGCGCCTTGAGCGCTCGATACAGCGCCATGTTGCCGTAGATGTCTTCCTGGTCCCAAAGACTGTGCACCAACATGGTGGGAACCGTGACGCCCTGCTTGGCGAGAATCTTGTCGAGCGCCTGGGCCTGCCAGAATTCGTCGTAGGCCGGGTGGTTCATGAGCTTGCCCGCGAACCCGACTTGCTCGAGACCATGCAACTTCGCCATCTCGCCGGCGGAGCCTACGCTAAGCCAGGTGTCGTAATCGTCGTAGTGATCGGACCACCAATGAATGTCGCTGCCGCGGCTGGCTTCTTGATCGTGCGCGTAATTCAGGCTGTCTTGACGAAAGGCGCCGTTGTGAAACCAGTCATCGCCGCGCCAGCCATCGACCATGGCGTTGATGGGCACCGCGGCGCGCAGTGCCGGATGCGGATTCACGAGGGCCATCAATGAGGTGAAGCCATCGTAGGAGATGCCCAGAATGCCCACTTTGCCGTTGGATTCGGGGGTGTTCTTCACCAGCCAGTCGATGGTGTCGTAGGTATCGGTGGAGTGATCGACGTTGGTGGGATTGAGCGGTCCGCGCAGCGGCCGGGTCATGACATAGTCGCCCTCGGAGCCGTACTTGCCGCGCACGTCTTGAACCACGCGAATATAGCCTCCATTCAATATGGCATCGTCGGCGACGTCGTTGTCGGCAATGAGTGCCGACAGATGCGCGCTGGTGGTGCCGGCGACCCGGGCTGACGCGCCGTAGGGCGTGCGGCTGAGCAAGATGGGCGCGCGATGGGCGCCGCGCGGAATGAGTATGACGGTCTGCAGCTTGACGCCGTCGCGCATCGGAATCATGACCTGGCGTTCGACGTAGTCGAAGGTATCGACGCGGGGGACGAAGGTGGCGGGCGACTCGGTGGGCAAAGTTTGGCCGGTGGCGGCGGCACCCGCACCCATAACGGCACTCAACGCCAACGATGCCACGCGCCGCCTGATGGTCAGGGACATCAACGCCTCCATAAGGGGTAAATCAAGGGCAGGGTGGTTGTCATAACGGCCTGTGGAACGTTAACCGATCACCATACGCCTGGAAACCCCTCGGCGAAAGCGGGGTATCTTCTTGCGGCGTGGGTCGCCACGGGGCATGATCCGCCCAAGGAATGAGCGCGGGGGCGCGGGCTGGCGAGTATCGCAGGAGAGGACGTTACATGAGTTCATTGTCTTTCAGCGTTTCCGACGGAGTGGCGACACTGACGCTGCAACGCTCGGCAACCAGCAATGCCATCGACATCACCATCATACGTGCCATCCATTTGGCACTCGATCAAATCCAAAAAGGCGAGGGCGGCGCGAAAGCGGTGGTGATCACCGGCAGCAACGACGTATTTTGCAGCGGCTTGGATTTACATTCGGTGGATTTGAAGACCGCGGAGGCACGGCAACGCGCGCATTTCGAAATGCGGCGCTTCATGGATCCTTTGATTCTGCGTCTCAGCGGCTTTCGATTTCCCATCGTCGCGGCTGTCAACGGTGCGGCGGTCGGCGCCGGCATGAGCCTGGCTTTGGCGAGCGACATCATCATCGCCGCGGACACTGCTTATTTCCTACCGTCTTTCGCGCGCTTGGGCTTGGTGCCGGACGCCGGTATAACTTTTCATCTGGCGCGACGCATTGGCGCGGGGCGCTCGCTGTCCTCGCTCATGCTTGCCGAGAAGATTTACGCGAAGACGGCTCTCGATTGGGGACTCGCCTACGCCGTGGTGCCGGCGGCCGAGGTGGTGAGCCGGGCGCAAGCCGTCGCGCACCGACTGGCCACCGGACCGTGCGCCGTACTGGGTCAGATACGCTCTTTGCACGCCTCTACGTTCGACAACTCGCTGCAGGAACAGCTGCGAGCCGAACGTAGCGCGCAAGAAATGACCTTGGAGACCCACGATTGCGTCGAGGGCGTGCGCGCCTTCTTCGAGAAGCGCGAGCCGAATTTTTCCGAGCACTGAGCGGCTGCGGGCCGCCGCGTGCGCGGGCCGCCTCGTTTCACGCGCGCCACGCATTGAGTGTCCGCGTGCCGCTCAAGTAGGGACTGCCGGCAACGAAAAAGCGCAGTCGTTCCTCTGCGGCCTTGGTGATCCCGATGCGCACGCTGATACCAACGGTTTCGACTTCGTAGGCGTCACTGCCGATCCAAAGCTGCGGACCTGTGAATAGGTCCAGGCCGTCGTAACGCCGATCGACACGGAATGCTGCCGCGAGACGGCCAGGGCCGCGCGTGACATCGGCCGGCCGGACGCGCGAGCGGCGGTGCGGCCGACCGCCGCGGCGCATCTGCTCGATTCCGGTCAAAGGCTGCAGCGCGCGCAACAGAACGCCGGAGCCGATGCCCTGAGCATCGCCCGATACATTGAGCATGTAAGAGGTGCCGTAACACAAGTAGACGTAGGCGTGGCCGTGCTCGAGGAACAGCGAACGATTGCGCGGTGTCATGCCGCGAAAGCCGTGGCACGCCGGCTCATGCTGCAGGTAAGCTTCGGTTTCGACGATGCGACCCGAAATCTGCACGCCGCGCACCTTGCCGACCAACACTTTACCCAGCAACCAGTGTGCCAGCGGCACCGTGTCCTGCGGCACCGTGTTGCGGGCAATGCGTTGCACCGGCTGCTCAATGATACCCTGCGCTGACATGCGGAGATTTTAGCATCGGAACTTCCACTAGACCGGCGGCCGGCCATTCCGCCGCCGCCGCAGTCGCGATCCTGATGGCGGCGATGGTGTGCTTTCAAGCGGGCGCAGCCTTGGCCAAAGGGCTGTTCCCTGCGGTGGGCGCGTCCGGCGCCACGGCGCTGCGCACCGGATTCGCCGCGCTGATGCTGATCGCTGTCTGGCGGCCTTGGCGGCTGCGCTGCACGTGGCGTGAAGCGCGCACCATCCTCATCTACGGCGTGTCGCTGGGTTGGATGAACCTCTGCTTCTATTGCGCGCTCAAGTCGATTCCGTTAGGTATCGCCGTGGCGCTGGAATTCACGGGACCGCTCGCTGTCGCGGTGGCGGGGTCGCGTCGCGCAGTGGATTTTCTTTGGATTGCGCTGGCCATCATAGGCTTGCTGGCGTTGCTGCCGCTCGGTAAGGGGTCGCAGCCGCTCGCGCCGAACGGCATCGTGCTCGCGCTCGGCGCGGGCGCCTTCTGGGCGCTATACATCATCTATGGGCGCAGGGCCGGGGTGCTGCACGGCGCTCAGACCACGGCGCTCGGCATGTTGGTAGGTGCCGTCATGATCGTGCCGATCGGCTTGGCGGAAAACGGATGGCATCTGTTTGCACCGGCAATTCTGCCGGCGGCCATCGGCGTGGCGCTGGTGTCGAGCGCGCTGCCTTATTCGCTGGAGATGATTGCAATGCCGCGCATCTCCACGCGCACGTTGGGCGTACTCATGAGCCTCGATCCAGCGCTCGGTGCCGTGTCGGGCCTGGTATTCCTGGGCGAATCCTTGAGCTGGCTGCAATGGGCGGCGATCGTATGCATCATGGTGGCCTCCGCTGGCAGCGCCACGAGCCAAACAGCTTAAGCCCTACCCAATTAGCGCGATCGCGGCGTACAGCACGCCGGCGCCCGCCAGCGTCATCGCGGTCGTCAGGAACTTTGGGTGCGCGTGATAGCTTTCCGGGATTAAATCGCTTGCGCCGATGTACAGGAAAAACCCGGCGAACAGTGCCAAGGCGGTTCCAAAGGCATTGCCCGGCAGCGTGAAGAACGCAGTCGACACCACGCCGACCACCGGCGCCACGGCGTCCAGCAGCAGCCAACGAAATGCCTGCCTGCGGTCGCCGCCATTCCTCAGCACGACGTTCATGGTATTGATGCCGTCGGAGAAGTCATGCGTCAACACGGCGATGGCAACGATGACGCCGACCTGGTGCGAAGCCTGAAACGCGAGGCCGACCGATATGCCGTCCAGCACGCTGTGCACGCATAGCACGGCGGCCGCGAAGCCGCCGCGCGGTGCCGTATCGCCGTGAAACAATATGATGCGGTCGATGACCAGGTAGAACAAAAAACCCAGCGCGGAGCACGCCAATATGGTCGCGGGCGAATGGAAGCTCGCGCCGAAATTGATGGACTCCGGCAGTAGATCGAAGAATGCGACGCCGATGACCGCGCCGGCGCTGAAGCCCAAGATCAGATGCAATTTGTCGCGCAGCCGCAGCGCCAGCAAGCCGCCGAGGAGTGTGCTCAGAAACGCCGCGGCCGTGATTATTGCCAGCAGCACAGGGCGACTGTCCCTAGTTTCACGCCACGCCTCGCGGCCGAAGGGTTATATTGGTATTCACTTTATAAATTCGTTCGGGGGCAGCGTGAGTTACGACACGTATCATAAACGCAAAATCGGCAAGCACGTGCTCAAAGCCGAGACCCAGATGATGGGCTACGGGTTCGATCCGAGTTTATCGGAAGGCTCGTTGAAGCCTCCCATTTTCCTGACCTCTACGTTCGTATTCAAGAGTGCGCAGGACGGCAAGGATTTTTTCGACTACACCTCCGGACGCCGCGAACTGCAGGCGGGACAGTCCTCCGGACTGGTGTACTCGCGTTTCAACAATCCCAACCTCGAAGTTCTGGAAGATCGTTTGGCGTTGTGGGAAGAAGGCGAAACCGCCGCGGTGTTCTCGAGCGGCATGGCGGCGATTTCCACCGTGATCTGGGCGCACGTGCGCCCCGGTGATGTGATCTTGATGAGCCAGCCGTTGTACGGCGGCACGGAAACACTCATCGAAAAGACATTGCCGGCGTTCGGCGTGAGCGCCGTGGGTTTCACTTTGGGCCATGATCGCAACGCGGTGACCGCGGCGGCCGAGCGGGCATCCAAACTGGCGGCGGAGAAGGGTGGGCGCGTATGCCTCATCATGGTGGAAACTCCGGCCAATCCGACCAACAGCCTGGTGGATCTGAAACTCATGCGGGAAATCTCCGAGCAAATCGGTGTCCGGCAGAAAGGCGGCCGCCCGCCGGTGGCCGTCGACAATACATTCTTAGGTCCTGTGTTTCAGCGGCCGCTGAACATGGGCGTCGATCTGGTCATGTACTCCTTGACGAAGTACGTCGGAGGCCATTCCGATTTGGTTGCCGGCGGCGTTATCGGCTCGCGCGCCGCGGTCGGTCCGGTTAAGAAGCTGCGCGGCGCGTTGGGCACGCAATTGGATCCCAACACGGCGTGGATGATCATGCGCTCCCTGGAGACCTTATCGCTGCGCATGCGCAAATCGGCCGACAATGCCGCGTTGGTGGCGCAGTTCTTGAGCCGCCACCCAAAGGTGGCCGATGTCAATTATCTGGGTTTTCTAAAGCCGGATGATCCGCGCCGGGAGTTGTTTCTCAGGCAGTGCGAGAGCGCCGGCTCGACCTTCGGTTTCGCCGTGAAAGGCGGCGAAGCGGAGGCGTTCCGCGCGCTCGACGGCTTGCAGGTCATCAAGTTGGCAGTGAGTCTAGGTGGAACCGAGACGCTGATGTCGCATCCGGCGAGCACGACGCATTCGGGCGTGGCGAAAGAAACGCGTGACCGATTGGGCATCACCGATGCGCTGATTCGCATCTCCGTCGGCATCGAAGATGCCGACGACCTAATCGCCGATCTCGAGGCCGCCCTCGAAAACGTCTGACTCCTAGGCGCCCCCGGGCTGGGCGCCCGCGGCTAAGCGCCCCCGGCTACAGGGACTTCGACAAGCCCACGAATAAGCCGCGCCGCGCTCCGTACTGCGGCGCGCCGACGCCGACGCCGGTGCCGTCGCGAATTTCGTAGCGGCGGTCGAGCGCATTGATCACATCGAACCTTGCGGTCAGGGTGCCGGCATCGCCGACGTGAAAGACATGATTCACGCCCAAGTTTACCTGCGTGTAGTACGGCAGATGCGCGCCGTTGGGAATCGACTGTCCGTCGGCAAGAAGCTCGTTGGCGCGCAGTCCTGAGCCTAAGATAAAATCCGCGCTGTACGTGGTATGCAGCCAAATGTACGAGACGCCGCCGGAGGCGGTCACCTGTTGCTCGTGATCGAGATGAATGTAATTTTCGGCAATGTAGCTGAGTTCAGCCGGCGAGAAATTGAACTGCGCTGAATCGATGTTCTTGCCCTTGGCGCTTTGAAAGGCTAGGTTCAAGTAGGCCGTGAGCGCTTCGGCGGCATAGTTGCCGGTCAGCTCCGCGCCATACTGCTTGCCCTGAGCATAGTTGAAAGGCGTCAAAATGATCGGTGCACCGAACTGCCCTTCGTCGATCAGGTTGTGCGACTGCTTGTAGTAGGTATCCAAGCCGAGGGTAATTCGCTTGGTAGCCTTTTGCTGTACTCCGATATCGTAGTAATTCGCCTGTTCCGCCTGCGGCGTGCTCGATGCGGCAACCGACGGGGCGGCGGTGGTATTGAGAAATTTCGCGACCGTTTCGCCGCCCACCAACTCGAACGGCGGCGGCGACAGGTAGCGCGAGTAGCCGGCGTGCACCACCGTGTCGGTGAGAGCCTGCCATACGGCATTGACGCGCGGACTGACCTGATGTCCGGAAGCGAACGCGTTGAATTTATCGAAGCGCAATCCATAGTTCAGAGTCACGGCGGGAATCAGCTTCCACTCGTCCTGAAGATAGAGGCTCTCGATCCACTCGGTCTTGGCGCCGTTATCGGCGATGATGACCGGTATGTCGTTCAATTGAGTTCCGGCTGCGTCCAAAGCGATGACCGCAGAGGTCGTCAGGCTCTTGGAGCGATCACTCTGCAGAAATAGTCCGCCGCGCAACGTGTGTTCATCGCTCAGCTTGTAAGCGGCGTCGGATTGCAGCGCATAGGCAATGTTTTGCTTGTACGCATCTTGCGCGATACCGTCGAACAGAATGTCGCCGATTTCGTCGGGCGAGAAGGTCAGGCTGGAATAGCGTGCGGTCACCGAGGTTTGTGCATCGAACGCACCCTGCGAGTGCTGCCAGCTCAATACCGCGAAATGATTCAGCTCGCGCTGGGTCTCTTCGAGCGCCGTGCTGGGGTAGGTGGCCTGTCCAAGTACGCTGAGAGGCGTGCCGTCGCCATTGAAAATGCCGGGCGAGAGACCCGCACGGTCGGGAATTTGAAAGTTACCCGTGGAAGTGCTGAGGACGGAACTCAAGCGATTTTCATCGTTGAGAATGTATTCAAAATAAGCGAAGCCGTGATATTGCTTGGTGTGATCGTGCACAGGATCCGAACTGCCGTCCGGCGACTCGATTCCCAGGTCGTTGCGCAGAAAATCGCCCGACACGAAATAGTTGAGCGCTCCGGATGAGCCGCCATAATTGAAACTCGGCTGCACAGTGCCGTGGCTGCCGCCGTAAATCGAGATCGCACCGCCCGGATCGATGACTCCGCTCTTGGTCTTAAGATCGATGATGCCGGCGGTGCGCAATCCGTATTCAGCGGGCAACGCGCCGGTAATGAGCGTCAACGAGGAGATCAAGCGCGGGTCCAGGGATTGGCCAAAGACGCTGATGCCCTCGGGCAGAATGATGCCATTGAGCCGATATTGCAGACCGTTGTGTTCGCCGCGAACGTGGAACTGTCCGAACGAATCCTGAGCCACGTCGGGTGCCTGCATCACCACTGTATTGAGCAGGTTGTTGTCGCCGCCGGGTGAGGAGGCAATCGCGGCTTCGTTGATGACGTAAGTCGATGCACCGGTTTGCGTCTGTATGCCATTGCGCGCTTCGTTGAGACGCTGCGCGACCACGACCACTTCATCGAGGGTTGCTGCATCGGGGACAGCGTCCGAAAACGCGCAGCGCGGCAACCAAGGCAACAGCAGGGTGGTGCACGCCGCCGCGGCGCGGATCATCAGCTTGGGCATGAATCGAAATCTCCTCGGCAAATACGCAACCGCTTGAAGCAGTGCAATAGCTGCGCGGGAGCGGACGGCGAGGTGAATTTGAACACAGCAGGGGCCCCGAAGTTCAATGTTCCGTGTCTGCTGCCGTTAACCTTCTCGATGAGCGCCTTGCGGCGCCGCCATTCGAAGGAATACCCGCATGACTTGGTCCGTAAAGCTGAAGGGGTTGATGGGCGCCGTGGCTTGTCTGTTGCTGCCCTTGGCGGTAACTGCGGAGTCTCGCCTCGAGGACGATGGGCAGCGCGCGGCAGCGCACCTGATGTTCAAGATCGTCATACCGCAGGTCTTGTCGATGGAAATCGGCCAGACGCTTGCCGTCGGCGGCAACAACCCCAGCATGTTTCTGTTGGCGACCGGCGGCAGCGAAGCTGAGCGCCACCGGGTCATCTTGAGCGGATCCGGCCATCGCAGCGTCGCTCAATTCGCGGTCTGCAGCCGGGCGGGGCGCGACACTGCCGCCATGAATTGCACCGTCTCCATGCCCTGACGCACCCCGGCGGCGCGCTGCTCCCGGCGATGTGCCGCCGCTCGCGCGGAAAATTCTTGCCGCCCATGTGCGACGCAGCGCACGAAAAACGCTACTTATCGGCCGTTTCCGTCGTTTCTTGAATTCAGCCGCCGCGAACTGCGACCTGGGTCACCGTGCCCTTAAGGTAAATCCCTAATATCCCGCCCACGCACTGGGTCGCGGGTTGCAACCCGAGCGTGGGACGGCTTCGCCGTCCCTGTCTTTACGCGCCCAAATTGTCACACAGCACAGGAAACAGCATGAAGATCTCTACTGCACTGAAGACCTTGTTAGGCGCCGCGGCAGTGACGCTGCCCATCATGGTACACGCCGAGTCGAACGTGACGACCGGGGCGGGCACGCTCACGGCGACCGCACACGTCAACTTCGCCGTCGTCATTCCCAAGGTTCTCTACTTGCGCGTCGGCACGGGCTCCACCTACACCGGTACTACGCCGTCTCTGACCAGCGTGGCCACCATCGATACCGTCACCTTCTCTCCGGCGTCCGGCGCAGTAGGCAACGGTACGGCCGTCGCCGGCACCGGCGGCGACTTGAACAACGGCATCGAGACCGCGGCGATCGTCAGCAACTTCGGCAGCGTCACGCTGACGGCGACCGCAACCGGCGCGCTCTCCGACGGCGCCGGCGATACGATTCCCTACACGCAAATCACCACCGCGTCTTCGACGTTGACCTCGACCACGGCATTGCCGGCACCGGTACTCAGCAATACAACCAGCAACAGTGTCGTGCTGACCGCGCCGGCAAACAAGCTGATCACGGAAGATGCGAAGTGGACATTCAGCTACCTGAACACGGTCGCGGCACCGGCCGGTACTTACGGCGCCACGGTCGCGAACAACGGTCAGATCACGTACACGGCGACGATGCCGTAAGCGCGATTCAAGCACCCGTCCCCTCATGCACACCATGCTGTCAACGTCCGTGCGCGGCAACGCGCGCGGCAGCCGGACGCGACTGCACCGAACGATAGTCGGTGCAGCTTGCGCCGCGGCCTGCGGTTCTGCGTCGGGGTTCACGGCCACCTTGAATCCGGCCTCGCCGCAGACGATCTATCTGCAAGTGGGAGTCGGCAGCGCCACCGGCGATTACATCAACGGCGGCCAAATGGAGCGCAACACCACCATCAATACGGTTTCCGTGAGTGTCTCTGCCGCAGCGGTGGGGAACGGAACCGCACAGGCGATGACCACGAACAGCACGGCGGCGGTGAGCTATTGGGATGGATATACCTACTGCAGCGTGCCGGGGCAGATGTACATCGGCGGCTTCTTCCGCACCACCGGGGCGACCACCTCGCCGGCACAGGTCACCGCAACGGTGCCTGCGGCGCTGGTCGATGCGACCGGCGATTCGCTGCCATTTGCAAAGATTTCCTGGACTTCGAGCGGCAACGGCGACAGCGGCACCGAAATCTTTCCGGGCGGGACCTTCGTCAACGGCGGCACGCAAACCGTCGGCACCATGTCCAGCAATACCTGGAACGAGAGCTGTTGGACGTTCTCGTTGGCGAATAACGGAATGCTCGCCGCCGGCAGCTACACCGGCACCGTCCTCTACACGATGACCGCACCATGACGCCTCTGCGCAGCGCCAAGGCCGGTAGTTTTTTTTTAGGCCTGGCATTCACCATATTCTGGGGCGGCGCGGCCGCTAAATCAGTCATTCTCGATGACTCTGGTACCCAGGCGCTCGACCCTGCCGTAGCCCTGCATTGGAAGAGCGCTGCGCCGAACCGATCTGCCGACGGCAATCTGATGGTGGGCACCACGATCTTTCGTGTGCGCATCAATGTCGCTCCGTGGCTGAAGCGTAATGCACGCATTTATTTGCTGTTACCGGCACAGCAGCCGGGACCCTTGAGCGTCTCGTGGACCACGCAAGGCAAGTTGCTGCCGGGACAACTGCAATCCGGTAATCGCACCCTGGTGTACAGCGGCGCGATCACGCAGCCGTTCTTGGAGGACGAAGTGACATTCCAATTCAACGTCAACGGCGCGTTGGTCAAGCGCGCATTTCCGGTCAATTTTCAATTCGTGATGGACGAGTAAAGATGCAACTCAACAAGTTTTCCGGCCTCATCGGCGCCGCGTCGCTGCTGCTGTCGTGTTTCGCGCAGGGCCAAGGATTCGCGGCGCTCGTGTCGCCGCCGCGCTTCGAGCTTCAAGGCAAGCCCGGCAAGACGCTGCGCAGCGTCATCCAAGTGAGCAATCGCTCCTCTACACCGGGGCGCTATCTGTTTCGCACGGCGGACTGGAGCTTCTCGCCGGACTTCAACGTGAGTTTTCAGGATGCGTTGCAGCCCGGTAGCTGCCGGCCCTGGGTGGCGATCGAGCGGCCCGAGGTCGTCGTGCCGGGCGGCGGCACCTTGCGCTATCGTTTCGAGGTGACGTTGCCGCCGGACGCGCCGCCCGGCGAATGCCGCTTCGCGGTAATGATCGAAGGCGCAGAGCCCTCGGTCACGGTCAACAACGGTGTGCAGGTGCCGATCACGGGCCGCATCGGCGTCATCGTGTACATCACCGTCGGCGACGGCGCGGCGGATTTGGAAGTGCTGGGCCCCAAGGTGGCCACTCTCAACGGCCGACAGCTGCCCGCGCTGAGCGTGCACAACGGCGGCACGGCCCACGGACGCTTGCAAGGTTATCTGACCGGCACGGATGCCAAGGGCATCTCCTACGAATTCGTGCCTTCGGATTTTCCGATTCTGCCCCATGAAGAGCGCGATGTGTTCTTGACGCCGTCGACGGCGAGCGATGAGCACCCCACATTGACTTTCCCGGTCACGGTCAAAGGCACGCTCGAATGGCCCGGACACAAGACCGAGTTCAACCAGCGGTTTGAATGACATCGCGGGTCAAGTTCCTCTGTCTGGTGACCGCGCTCACTGTTGCGCGCGTGGCGCTGGCGCAGCCGCAGTCGGTGCCGCCTGAGGCGGCCGGATATCAGGATCGGGTCATCGACGGCGGAACGCTGAAGCCGGATATTTCCAATGGCGACTCCGATGACGGCGACAGTCATGGATTGGCGCATTCGTTGCAGATCGACGGCATCGTCAGCGACTTGAGTTCGCACGGCGGCGGCGCATCGAGCAGCGCTTACGAGAGCGGCTTCGTCGCGAAATACCAGTGGGATACGCAGAACTATGGCGCGTGGTCACTGGACGGCGCGGCGCGCGCCGGCAGTTCCAATCTGGGGCCCTCGGAGCAAGGACAAGGAGGCGTGCTGGCGCTGCGTGAGCGTGGCCTTTCCTTCGATGGTGGTTGGCAAGCCGACAATGCGTTGGGCGATGTGAACTCGCCGGATGTCGGATTAGCGCGGGTGCAAACACGTTTTTTTCTGCCCACGGGAGCGATCCAAGGTTTGACCACCGAGTGGCGTGGTCCGGACGGTCTGCAGTTGGTAGCGGGCGGGGGCAAGCCGGGTTTCTATGACGGCATCGAGGTGCCGGATTTTCGCACCCTGTCGGGAAGCACGGCGACGCTTGGCGCGCAGTGGTCGCCGGCGGCGCAGTGGACGGTGGGAGGACAGATCATCGAAGCGCACGATGTGAACCTCGCCATCGGGCCGGTTGTCGAGGGAGGCTCGCTGATGTCTTCGACCGCGGCGCTGGTGAGCGCGGTCTGGCAGGATCATGGCGATCGCGTACAGTTCAACGTGCTCGACAACGATGTCAGCGGCAAGGGCAACGGCCTCGGCGCCTGGGTGGATGGAACGATGACCTCGGGTCGCGTGCAGCAAAGTGCTGGGCTGTTTCGCATCGATCCGGACATGACCTGGGGTAATCAAGCGATCTCCAACGATGTGGAGGGCGCTTACTACCGTTTCGATTATCAGGATCGGCGCTGGATCGCGGATGCGGGTGTCGATGAGGTGCACTCGGTGTCCGGACTGGGTTCCGACATCACCTTTTTGACAGGCGACGCCCGTTATCAGCTGTCGCACGATTGGGGCATGGGCGGCGCCGCCAACATCAGCCGTTCCGATGGCGGCACCGGCTGGTCGCTGCAGGGTTACCTCGATCATCTGAACAAGTGGGGCAGCGGCAGGGTGCAAGTGGATTATGCCGATGCGCCGGGCGCTGACGCACTGGCCGGTGCCGCATTGACCGGTACCGATGAGCTCATCACCGTCGAACAAACCTGGAACATGCCCGTGGGGACGCATCTCAGCACCGCGCTATCCGCGGAACGCATCAGCGATACGCTGACCCAGGGCCTCGTGCAAGACAGCACGGTGCTGGGCGTGAACCTGTTCGGCGGCGGCGAGATCACGGCGAAGCTGGGTGCGGAAGCCAATGTGCGCTGGGCCCATACGATCTCCGGGCACGCGGCGCCGGGTGTCTCCGCCAATGTATCGCTGACTTATCAGGTATCGCGAAATTGGCAGGTGTTGGCGACCTATTACGACAGCCGCACCGAGGCGTACACACCTTTGACGGTGGTCTCGCCGTTGACTCCGCCGGTGGCGACGCTCGTTCCATCGCAAGAGGAGCGCGGCGTGTTTCTCACGGTGCGCTACAAGCGTGCCTCGGGAATGCATTTCGCCCCGCTGGGCGGAGCTGCCGGCGCGGCTGCGGGCGAGCTCACGGGTATCGTCTACCTCGACGCGAATAACAACGGCCAATTGGACGCAGGGGAAATCGGTGCACCCAACGTCACCGTGGTGCTCGACGGCCGTTTCTCGGTGCAAACCGACGCGAACGGCCGATTCGATTTCGCGGCGGTTGCCAGCGGCCACCACGTCATTTCGGTGGTATCGGACAACCTTCCCCTGCCATGGGCGCTGCTCGGCGACGGCCGCGTCGAAGTCGTTGTCGGCACCCGCGATCGCACCGACATCGGCATAGGGGCGCAGCGACCCCGATAAGCGCGGGTTCCGGTATTCCGCGCGCGCCAGGCGATTATGCGAAAATTTGCCCGGAAGTCGCCGACACGTTTCGGCCACGAGGGAATACTTTGACCATACGCTCAAGAATTGCAGCCGCATTTCTCATGGGGTGCTGCGGGGCGGCCGTCGCCGCAGGCGGCGGCGCGACGGAGCTGGCGCCGATCGTGGTGACCGCGACCCGGATTGCGGAGTCGAGCGCCGATCTACCGGTATCGATCGATCGCGTCGACGCGCTCACCCTGCATCGCGGTCAGGTGCAGGAGAATCTCTCGGAGTCGCTGGTGACCGTACCCGGTGTGTCGGCGCAGAGTCGCCAGAACTACGCCCAGGATTTGCAGTTATCCATCCGTGGCTTCGGCGCGCGCTCGAGCTTCGGGGTGCGCGGCGTGCGCCTGTATTCGGATGGTATTCCCGGAACCATGCCCGACGGCCAGGGCCAATTCTCGCAATTCGACATCAGTTCTGCGGATCACATCGAGGTGTTGCGTGGGCCGTTCTCGGCGCTGTATGGCAATTCCTCCGGTGGCGTCATCGCCATTTTCACGCAGGATGCGCCGCCGGGATACCAAGCCGGCGCCGCCGTGGACTACGGCAGCTTCAACGCGCAGCGCTACGCCGTGAATACCGGCGGCGACAACGGCATCGTCAATTACGTCGTGGACGCGAGTCATTTTCAGACCGATGGCTACCGTGTACACAGCGACGCCGAGCGCAATCACTTGAATGCGAAGCTGCGCTTCGAGCCGACCGCCAGCTCGAAGCTGACGCTGGTCGCGAATGCCGTGCAAACACCTTTCGTGGATGACCCACTGGGCTTGACGCAAGCTCAAGTGGCGGCCAATCCGACCTCCGCGGGCGTCGGCGCAATCCAGTACAACAGCCGCAAGAACTTGTCCCAAGAACAAGTGGGAGTCGCCTACGACGACCAATTGAACAGCAACGACAGCGTTACGGCCACCGCATACACCGGTCATCGCGATACGATGCAGTTTCAGGCGATTCCGCAGGCGACCCAGGCCGCGGCGCCGCTGTATCCCGGCGCGGTGATCGCCTTGAACCGAGCGTATTACGGCCTCGATTTGCATGCCACGGATCAGCGCGATGTGGCCGGCATGCCGTTCAAATTCACGGGCGGCATTGCGTATGACGACCTGGAGGAAGGCCGCAAGGGATATGCGAATTACATCGGCTCGGAACTGGGTGTGCAGGGCGCGCTGCGCCGCGACGAGGCGAACCATGTATATGATTTCGATCAGTACCTGCAGGCGGAATGGGATCCGACCGAGCGTTGGCTGTTGATAGCGGGCGTGCGCAACAATGCGGTGGACGTGACCTCGCATGGGCATTTACCCGTGCTGGATGCCGCGGACAGCCGTTTGCATTTCGGCGCGGTAAACCCGGTCGCGGGAGTTACCTACCGCGCGAGCTCGGCGATCAATGCATACGCCTCCTATGGCAAGGGATTCGAAACGCCGACACTGAACGATCTTGCCTATCGTTCCATCAACGGCAGCCTGCCCGGGCTGAATACCGCGCTGAAGCCGGCGCGCAGCAACAATTACGAAATCGGCATCAAGGCCGGCACTGATCGAGTGCGCGCCGATTTGGCCGCTTTCTATATCAAGACCGTCGATGAACTCGCTGTGCTGGAAAACTCCAGCGGCCGCACCGTGGATCAGAACATCGGCGCGACCACGCGCCGCGGTTTGGAGTTGGCGCTCGATGGCAACTGGGCGGGCGGGTTCAGCGCCCGACTGGCGTACACCTATATCCGCGCCGTGGTCGCAGAGTCGTACTACACCTGCGTGGCGGCCCCTTGCAACCCCTTGCCCGCCTTGGGCGGGGGCGCCCCCGTGGACCCCGCGACCCCCCTGCCCGCCACCTATCGCTATGTGGGCGCCGGCAGCTATCTACCCGCCGTACCCATGAATTTCTTGTACACGGGCCTCACATGGTCCTACGTGCCGATGGGGTTCAGCGCCACTATGGAAGTGGAGAGCCGGGCGCGAATCTATGCCGATGATCGAAATTCCGCGTCAGCGCCGAGCTACTGGCTGGCGAACTTGCGCGGTGGGTTCGAGCAAGACTCCAAGCACTGGCATTTCAGCGAGTATGTCCGGCTTGATAACGTGGCAAACCGGGCTTACATAGGTTCTGTGATCGTCAACGAGACCAATTCGCGCTTCTTCGAGCCGGCGCCGGGCCGGACGGCGTACATAATGTTCAATGCCTCGCTACGCGATTAAGAGCCCGTTAGAGAGCCGTCTTAACACTACTTATGTACACCGGATGACGTGAACCGCGTTGTGTAATCAGGGTCTATTGATTGTACGGTTTGAGTTAGTCGCGACACATTCGCGGCGGTTAAGGAGACAGTCATGTTAGCTAAGAACAAGGGCATTCTTCTCGCGGCCGGTGTGCTGGGGTCGATCCTCGCCGGTGCGATGCCCGCAACGGCTCAATCCCATGGTGGTGGGGGCGGCGGCGGCCATGCGGGCGGCGCCCATATAGGCGGCGGCGGTCATGCTGCTGCGGTCGGACGGGGTGGCGGCGGTGCGCCGCATTTTGCCGCAGGAGGCCACTACGCGGGCGCTGGACACGTTTATGGCGGCGTCGGCGCCGGCCGCTACGGCGCCGCGGCCTATCACAACGGTTACCAGGGACGCGCCGGTTATGGATATCCGGGTCATTACGCCGGCGGTTATGGCTATGGTCATGGTTATTCGACGGGGGCCTACTGGCGCGGTGGCTACTGGAACGGCGGTTTCTGGCCGCGCGCGTACTACGGAGTAGGTTTCTCGTGGTTCCTGCCGGTCCTGCCTTTGGCGTATGCCACATATTGGTGGGGCGGCGTGCCGTACTACTACGCCAACGACGTCTATTACACCTACGACCAGGGCTATCAGGGCTACGTCGCGACGGATCCGCCGCCGGTGGCGGACTCGAGCGGGAGCGCGGCGGCAGCGAGCGATTCGAGCGGTGTGCCGCCGCCGGATGCGGCGCAAGCGGGTCCGAGCGGCCCGATCGATGGCGCACCGGCGCAGATCTTCATGTACCCGAAGAATGGCCAGAGCAGCGAGCAGACGGCGGCCGATCGAGCCGAGTGTCAGAAATGGGCGACTGAGCAGGCCGGCTCGGTGGCGCAAAACGGCTCGAACTACAACCGGGCTATGGTGGCCTGTGTAGAGGGCCGGGGTTACAGCGCGCGCTGATTATTGCCAGCAGGTCGACGTTGTGACGGTGCCCGTGCCGGCGGTGTTATTGGACGAGTATTGCGTCCCGGTGTTATCGACGGCGAAGTACTGGCAGTCGGGGTCTTTCGCCTGGCTTGAGCCGGCTACGGGAATAGCAACCACAATGAAGGCGGTTCCCGTGGTTCCACTGTTCGCTGTACATGCCGTGATGCCCGCTTGAACACCCGCGGCACTGCTGACGCACACGTACATGTTGTAGAAGCCGCCGCCAATCGGTACGCCGATCGATGCGTAGCCGAGATTGGACGCCGTCGTCGTATAGGTATTGCTGAGCGTGAGATATTTCTCCTGACGTACCGCCATGTCCAACAAGGCCGTTTTGGCATCCGTGCGCCGCGAGTGGCGAATCTGATTTTGATAGGTCGGCACCGCGATTGCGACCAAGATGGCAGCGACCGCCACCACGATCATGAGCTCTATCAGCGTAAAGCCTGATGCGTGAGTTTTTGTTTGCAGCTGCATGGTGATTCTCCGTTATCGGAATACGGAGCGCGTGGTGCGCGAACCGGTGAGCGGGCATCCCGGTGCGACGCGCGACGCCGCCACACCAGCCGAGGTGGTGGTGTAAACCAGATAGGTATCTCCGGCGGCACAACCCGTCACGCTGGCGAATGGGCTTGGGTACATGATCAGGCCCGAAATTGAGTTGAGATTGGTGCAAGCACCGGCACCCAATGGGCAGCTGGTGCTGCTGCCAGTGCCGGCAGAGGTAATCGCGCTGCTGGCCATGTTGGTCGAGGTCGACATTTGCATCGAGGTGCCGGTCGCGTTGGTCGACACTCCCGCCGCGCTGGCGTCGGTATTGGTCGCTGTGGTTGTTGCACCGGTAGTCGCGTTGTAACTCGTAGTATTGATGAAGATGCTGACATTGCCGGTCGCAGCCGTCGCCACGCCGCCGGTCGCCAACTGTATCAAGTAGGTATATCCGGTATCGGCTGCGGTGGTGCAATTCGTCAGCAAGTTGACGGCCGGAATGATCGTATTGACGTTGAACGCGCCGCCCACCAACTGTGGATTGAAAATGACCTGTTCATTAGTGCTGGGCAATGCGGCGTACCAGCCAAAGCTGGTATTGCTGCCACTGCAGGCTGCGGTGCCCTTCCAGCATATCGCAGTCGAGCTAATATCAACGATGCCCGTCGATTGCAGCGTCAGGGATTGCTGGGTCAAGTTGGACGATGTCAGCGTGTCGTTTCCGCTCAGGCCGCTGGTGCCGCTCGTGCCTCCTGTCAATGCCGCATACTGCGAGACTGGGGATAGCGTATTCCAGTTGGTCATGTTCCAGTCCCAAATGGCGTACATGTTTTGCGCGCCGCTGGCATAAGTCGCGGCACTGGTATTGGTGAGCGGCGTCTTTTGGCCGGTGCCGAAGGCGATCATGACTTGAGTACCGGGTGCATTGCCGTTAACTACCGCAACAACCAGGGAGGAGGTGATTGGCGAGCCGGCCGAAAATATAGGCGCGGCGGTCGAGCCGCCGTTCGGTGCAGTCACCACCCATGAGCTGGCGCTGTTGCCGGTCAGATCGAAGCGCCACACATTGCCGAGCAGATCGCCGGCATACAAGTAATCGGTGACGTGGTCGCCGTCCAGATCCGCCGAGGTCACGTAGGCGATACCGTCGTTGGTGCCGCTCTTGCCGGTGCTCAAGTAATAGAACGTTTTCGCGG